>WPCI01068679.1_pt1 | contig 38481 bp, 36 predicted proteins | sample 5399871 | NCBI WGS metagenome assembly WPCI01 (sample SAMN12869469, study PRJNA574797) | sludge metagenome | isolation source: wastewater treatment of pH7 | place: China:Beijing | collected 2019-05-20 | reverse complement strand
AAAATCCTGGCTGTGGTATAGTAGCGCCATGGAGTGTGACAGATGACGAATCCTCGCTGGGACGTTCTCGGAATTGGTACGATCGCTGTAGATGACCTGCTGCTGGTGGCGCAATACCCGCTTCCCGACAGCAAAGTGGATATTCTCGAATCGTACCGTCAGGGCGGCGGACAAACAGCCACTGCCATGGTAGCCGCTGCCAGGCAAGGCGCCCGCACAGCCTTTGGCTGCCGCCTCGGTTACGATAACCTCTCGTTATTCTCCATCGCCGAAATGGAACGGGAGGGTGTGGATTGCACACCATGCCATCAAGATGCAGAAGGAAGTCCGTATCATTCGATCATTATCGTTTCTCTTGAGGAAGGCACACGCACCATTCTGCACAGCGGCGGAAAGCTCGCCCTGCCGCTGCACACTATCACTCCCGAGTTAATTTCACAAGCCCGCCTGTTGTATGTAGATGATAATGGCGGCGAAGCAGGCATCAAAGCAGCTGGGATTGCCCGCTCGCTGAACATCCCCGTGATAGCAGATGTAGAACCCAACCCACCGCCAGATGTGAACCGACTGCTGCCGCTGATTGACCATCTCGTGATTGGCAGAGAATTAGGAGCCACGCTGAGCGGTCAATCTAATGAAGCGGATATGGCAGCCGCGCTTTGCACTGATAACCGTACCTGCTGCATCATCACCGCAGGTGAAGACGGCTGCTGGTATTCGGAAAACGGTATCGCAGGCGTGCACGTGGCAGGCTTTCGGGTTGAGGTTGTGGATACCACCGGCTGCGGCGATGTTTTCCATGGCGCTTACACCGCCGCCATTCTTCGTGGTGAGTGCATTGCGGATGCTGTGGAGATTGCAAATGCCAGTGCCGCCATTAAAGCCACGCGCCCAGGCGGTCGCTTGGGCATCCCTGACCTTGCAACCGTTCGGCAGTTTATCAGGAAGAGTAATCGCACTCCAATAAAAGGATAAAATAAATGGGTGCAACGAAAATAACTTTTTATTGGATCATTGAATAGGAGAGTTCACTGATGAGAGAAATATGGGATGTAGCCCAAAAATGGCATACTGAAAACAAACGTATTACATTGGGGACTGTCATCAAAGTTACCGGTTCCTCGCTGCGCCCTGAAGGATCGATGATGATTATCGCCGATGATGGGGCTATTTATGGCTCTGTTACTGGCGGTTGTGTTGAAGGCGCTGTATTCGACGAAGCCAAAGAGGTGCTAAAGAGCGGCAAACCGAAACTATTAAGTTACGGCGTCAGCAACGAACAAGCATGGGAGGTCGGTCTCTCCTGCGGTGGTTCGGTAGAGATTTTTGTCGAATCGATGGAATCTGCAGCCTGGAAGGGCATCTCAGCCTTGGTTGAGCAATCTATCGCTGAAAACCAATTGGCAGCACTGCTCACGGTCGTCAGTGGCGAAGGTGCAGCCAATAAATTGCACCTCACGTTTGATGGTGTTATGCACGGTACACTGGGCAGCCCCAGCCTTGACCAGGCGGCGCATGCACTTGTGGCAGAAATGTGGACAATGCGCAAGGCTGCTTTGCTTGAACTGCCAGGTGGTATCACTGTCTTTGCTGATTTCATCTTGCCGCCGCCGCGTTTATTGATTATCGGCGCATCACACATCGCCATCCCGCTGGTTGCGCTGGCAAACACCTTGGATTACCATACCGTCGTGATTGACCCCCGTTCAGCGTTTGCCACTCGAGAACGTTTTCCGCATGTAGACGAACTTGTACTCCAATGGCCGGATGAAGCTCTGGAAAATTTGAAGTTAGATACCTCTACGTGTGTCGTCTGCCTCAGTCATGATGACAAGTTGGACAATCCAGCCCTGCTTTACGCGATGCGCAGCCCGGCAAGGTATATAGGCGCATTGGGTTCCAAGGTTACAAACGCGAACAGGTTGGTAGCCCTGCGCCAGGAAGGCGCGACTGAAGAAGAATTGAAGCGCATACATGCCCCAATTGGACTCAAAATTGGCTCTCGCGCTCCGGCCGAAATCGCCTTGTCAATTATGGCTGAAATCGTGGCTACCGCCCACAACGTAGTGGCTTGAGCATGCCCGCAAACGAGAAAAAGATCGGCGCAGTTCTCCTCGCCGCCGGTGGATCTAAGCGTATGGGAGAACCGAAGCTATTGCTGCCCTGGTGCGGCAAACCCATTATCCGCTGGGTGGCCCGCCTGGCGCTCGAAGCCGGGTGCGCCCCTTTGATCGTGGTCACCGGCGCAGGCGCTGAAGAAGTTCAAAAGGCACTCGCTAATCTCCCGGTATGCTTTATTCACAACCCCGATTGGGAAAGCGGCCAGAGCACCTCAGTCAAAGCAGGGGTAGCAGCCCTGAGCAGTGATGTTGCCGCTGCAATGGTTTTTCTGGGCGACCAACCGCAAATTCCTTTGCATGTCGTCGAGGAGATTATCGAAACTTATCGCAGCAGTATCACGGCTGAGCCCATTTTCATCCCCACAGTTGATGGCAAGCGGGCAAACCCCGTGCTGCTCGACCGAAGTATTTTCGCTCAACTTGTTCATTTGGCAGGTGATACCGGCGCCCGCGCTCTATTTGCACAATTCCCCATTTGTTACATCCCTTTTTCAGAGCCCGATTTGCTGTTGGATATTGACAATCCTGACGATTACCAACGATTGATTGAAAAGCAGCCCCCCTTTTTGACAGATAAATAACTCATTAAAACAGATAGAGAACCCCAGATGGTGGGGGTTCTCTATGTTTTATGGGGCATGCAATCCACTCAGCCTATGACCAGATGCCCTCCTGAATAAATACGTAGCGAATGAGCTGATTTAACTCAGATCTCACCCGGCGCGGACGCCCATCCATTTCAAGCCTGATATTATCTACATAATAGTGCAGCTCGAGGTTGATTTCATCAGTACTGACGCTGGTGACCTCAGCCATCGGATTTTTCCAGATACCGTGCACGAGCTTAAAGTCGCGGTTCAGCCATTCAATCATTTCTTCCGCCTGGTCATCAAGCCGCAGCTCCATGCTCTCATCTGGATGCAAGACGCATTTCTTCAGATTCTCCCAACGCAAAGTCAGGCTCTCACTGCGCTCGTGCCAGATCTTTTTCTGCAGTCGATAATCATCCTCTTTAAGCCAAAAATCACGCGTTGAAATCCACTTTTCTATATGTGACAACAACTCAACAGTACATTTCTCTACCGCACCGAAATAAATGTCTTTAATCTCTAAGATTTCCTGCCGCGAGATTCCACTCATCTCGCGAGTACGAATTCCTCTCACCATGGTTCGAATGTTCTCTTCCAACAGGATGAGGTGGGTGTTTACCTGGGCTTCATGCTCCAAGCGATTAGTTGCAAACTCATAATTATCAGCGATCATTTCAATGGGTGCTCGAATTGGATCGTGAATTGATAAAGTAGCCGTATTGGCGCGCAGATAATCCACTAACGCGTGGATCTTGGGAATCTTCGATGAAATTTCCGAAACCAGAACAGCAGGATGCCCGAGCGCAATTCGATACAAAGCTTCTTTTACAACGGAGATGTCGTTGCCGGCGGCAACTGTCAGCGGAATACTGTACCGCTGCTCAGCCGTGGGTTTCGTCAGGTTGATCAGCATGTCGGCTGCAAGCAGCTTGTTGGGCATGAAAATTGTTGATTGTTCATCAAGCGAAAGCAGCGTTGTTGAACGCAAGCCCAGCCTTTGAACTTCACATACTTTACCGTTCGTCAGCCGAATCAGGTCTCCACGCCGAAAAGGGGCTTCGATCAATAAGCTCAAACCGCTGAAAATATTGGAAAGCGTTTCCTGCAGTGCCAAGCCCAGAACCAATCCGAGGACGCCAGCACCTAAGAGTACAGAGCTGACATCCACACCCCACATTGGCAAAATAAGCAGAGCCGCCACCAGGATGAGCACGAGCGGGCCAAAAAGGCTGAGCACTGGCAACAGGATATCATCCACCTGACTCTCAGTACGCCTCGCCCAATCTCCGCCGTAATACACGAGCACATCGCGAATAATCTTGCCAATGATATGCCCGGCAAATAAGATGATGAACGTCATCGATATTTGGATAAGAAGCCGTTCGGTCTTTTCAGTGGCTTCGAGATAGGGGATGGACAAACGGAACCCAATAAAAAATATTAAGAATGAGATCGGGCGGCGAATAATTGCAAACACGATGTCTTCCACTTCGCCGGGTATAGTTCGCATGAGTTTTTTTAATAATGGGGTAATCGACCAGTAAATAAGCGCAGCGATGATGCCCCATGCGGCAAGGTTGACGAGAAATTCAGCTAACGGTGTGCCCAAGAAAGACAATTGAGGTGGAAGATTGATTTGAATTCCAATAATTGAAATCATAGCCCTCCTTTCCTGACTAATTTTATCCAAATTATTATATATCTTTTTCACTGACTTGGCACAACTTTTTCAGGGGGTTTTACCTCTGAAATTGTTTTGTATCGCAGGAATAATCATTTAATGATGATAAACATCACATGCAATTTCTATTACTTCCAGTTATACTCATTCTTCATGACCTTGCGTTTTATTCTTGTAGGCTTCTGATTGTGAATTATCAAGATAATCCCATCAGGATGGAAAAATAAACAGGAGTTAGAAATGGACTTTTCGTTCATTGTCATCATCATTCAGTTAATATTTCTTGAGGGGATCCTATCCATTGACAACGCAGCCGTGTTAGGGGCAATGGTTGCACCACTCCCAGACCATGAGCCAATTCCATGGCCGAAATTCCTTTCAAGGTATGGACATTCCCTTGATAAACTCCTCGGCCCACAGCGAACTGCTGCCTTAAAAGTTGGTTTGATTGGTGCCTACGTTGGTCGCGGGTTGATGCTGGTAGCCGCCAGTTATATTATCCAAAACCCTTGGTTAAAACTGGTTGGGGCTGCTTACCTGATTAAGCTTGCCCTCGATGACCTGAGTGCCCATGGGTATGGCAGTGAGGATGAATCAAAAGGCAAACCAATTGAACATCGAGGTTTTTGGGCAACAGTTTTGGCTGTAGAACTAATGGACCTGGCTTTCAGCCTGGACAACGTGGTTGCAGCAGTTTCCCTCTCCGATCATATTTTAGTGGTCATGCTGGGCGTGGCGATAGGCATTGTCATGATGCGCTTTGCAGCGGGAATCTTCAGCAAGATAGTTGAAAAAGCCCCCATTCTGAAAACAGCTGCCTACATTCTGGTTCTAAACATTGGTATCGAGCTGTTGATTGAAGACCTGGCGAAAATTCACATCGGAGATTGGACACGATTTGGAATTTCAGTCGCAACCATTCTTCTGGCGTTGGCTTATGATTATTTCCCGTTCATGAAAGTCTTCCGTCCATTTCTACTTTGGCTGAGTCAGGGTTTTGCGCTAATAAACGGTATGATTAGCTGGATCTTCGCTCCGCTGAGAGGGCTGCTCTTGCTGATTCAAAGCCTCTTCAAATCAAATAAACCCTCCACCTCTTCCACTGCTGATTAAGTAAAAAGACACCCTGGATAACCAGGGTGTCTTTGTTCTGCCTTCAGATTTCTATAAATCTTTTTCCATCCACACCACCATTGTGTTGCCAAAATAGCCTGTGGGCATGCCGTTAATCTGATACCCCATTCTCTCAAAGAAACTGGTTGTATTCAACCTGGACTGACATCCGATTTTCTTAAATCCTTGTTCTCGTGCGAGTGCTTCAACATGAGTCAGCAGCTGCTTTCCAAACCCCATGCGTTGCCGGCCAATCTTTATCGCGAGATGTGAGAACCATGCGATGCCAGGTTCCTTTTCGAAGAACTTGATACACCCAACGACTTCGCCCTTTTCTTCATCAACTAACATAAGATGTTGTGATATTGGTTCGTAATCATCTTTCTCAGTGCCTTTCGGCTGACCCCAAGGTTCACGTAAAACTTTATACCTCAATTCATAGTAAAGTCGGTATTCTTCTTTGGTATTTGGGGATTTGATAGAAATCATAGGAAACCGCCTTCTTTCAATTGTGATTTATGGAATCCTTACAGTATATTTATGCTTAATAGTTTACACCGGTTTTGTTTTCCCGTTATAGGTTTGCTTGACCATTACATTTACCTGACCTGTCAGGGCTTTTTCGGTAAAACACATTTGTCGTGCCAAACGCACCAAGTGTGAAATTACCTCTTCACTTTCATCTGAGTCAAGCAAAACCTCGATGTCAAAAGAATCACAGAATCCCTCTGCATCACCTTTCAACACTGATCCCTGCTCGTGAAAGTATCCAGTCACTATCACACGCTCATTCCGAATTGCCAATTTCTTTTTGGTCGCAACCTGCGACACATGGGAAATCAGTCAAAGTGCCATTCCGCTGACAAAATATGTCAAAGGTGTAGGGGCAGTTCCTTCACCACCTGGCATGTAATTACCTTCGTCACTGATAAAGGCGTATGACCGGCCTGTTTCAGGCTGGCCAGCGATAACCTGTTTTCGCCAACCCTGAAGCGAACTGGCCTCTGCTTTTACTCGTATTTCTCTTAAACCGACAGTTTTCTTTTCCATATTATCCATTATCCTTATATAACCCGATTTTTCAGATCTGAAGCCTGTTCTCAAGGCTGTGCAGATAACTATCGATGTCGATACTCAGGCGCGCTACACCACTCTGCATGGCGGCGAGTGCCACTGCCGGCGCCTCCCACAGACACACCCGTTTATCCAACGGTTTTGGCACTACATAATCCATGCCAAATTCCAGTGAATCCAACCCATATGCGGCGAGAACGTGGCCGGGTACCGGTTCTTTTGCCAAAGCAGCCAAAGCCTTGCTGGCAGCGAGTTTCATTTCGTCATTGATCGCTGTAGCACGAACATCCAACGCTCCGCGAAAAATGAATGGGAAACCAAGCAGGTTGTTTACCTGGTTAGGAAAATCTGATCGGCCAGTTCCGATCAATGCGTCGGGACGCGTTTGCTTCGCCAAGGCATAAGCAATTTCAGGGTCAGGGTTCGCCATAGCATAAATCACCGGTTTCGCCCGCATACGCAGCAACATCTCTGTGGTAACGATATTCGCCGCCGATAACCCAATAAACACATCGGCGCCTTCCAGCACCTCACCCAATGTCATTGACCGGCTACCTTGAGCAAATATCGCTTTCTCGGGGAACATCTCCTCAGTTCGCCCATGATAGACCAACCCGGCAACATCGCACATCCAGATGTTCTCCTGTGGCACGCCCATCTTTACAAAATGAGCCGCAGAGGCCAGCGCAGCAGCGCCAGCGCCTGCAAAAACGATCTTGATTTCATGTATCTTTTTTTCGATAATCTCCAGCGAATTAATCAGTGCTGCGCCGAGGATGATCGCCGTGCCATGCTGATCATCGTGAAAAACAGGAATATCGAGAAGTTCCTTCACCCTGCGTTCAATCAAAAAGCAGTCGGGTGACCGAATATCTTCGAGGTTGATACCGCCAAAGGTCTTGCCGATTGCAGCACAAACCTTAATTACCGTTTCAGGGTCGGTTGAATCAATCTCGATGTCGATACTGTCAATATCCGCAAATTGTTTGAATAATGCTGCCTTGCCTTCCATCACCGGTTTGCTCGCCAAAGCACCGCGATTGCCCAAGCCAAGAATGGCGGTGCCGTTGCTCACCACTGCCACCAAATTCCCTTTTGAAGTGTAGTCGTAAGCCAAATCAGGATTATTTGCTATTTCCAGCACCGGAAAAGCCACCCCAGGGGTATAGGCTAAGCCGAGGTCTTGCTGCGTGGCGAGCGGTTTACTCGGCAGAATTTTCAGCTTGCCCGGAACCCCGCCCAAGCGATGATATAAAAGAGCGCTCTCTTTATCAATTGGGGTCATGCTATTATTCCTGGATTTGTCAGGCGGTAAGAAGAAGGTTCGCCACCTGCTCTTTGGTTCCCTGCCATGGGCCGGGAACCTCTTGTTTAAGCGATGTAACCATCCCCGCCCATCGGCAAGCTATGGCTGGGTCGGAGGTGATGCGCATGGCGATGTAGGTCGAAAAACAAGTGTCGCCTCTGCCAGTTCTTCCCTGTAGAGAGCGTGGTGTAAATGGGGCAAAATAGAAACGCCCGTCGCAAGACACTGTAACTCCTGATGATTCAGTCATCACAATCTCTTTGGGTCCCAGTGAATGCAATCGCGCTGCAGCTTTTGCGAGATCGGCTTCACCAGTAAGAAATTCAGCTTCAGCACGGTCAACCTTTAGATAGGTTACCGAGCGTAATCCTTCTTCCATCTGCTTCCATGGTTCAAATTCAAGCCCGTCAGCCACAGGCACACGGATAAAACCCTGAACATCCAACCCCACAGGCGCACGCTGTGCCAATTGCTGCAGCAGCGGCAGATCAACCTCGCCGGCAAACAAGGGTGAAAGCAAGATGACTTTTGTCGGTAAATCTGGAATCTGCTGGAGAGAATACTTGCCTCCAAAGCCAATCGGTTTACAAATTCGACGTTCCATATCTTCGGAACGGTAGTAATTCGCAATCCCTGAGGTATCCTCTGCAGCAATTGGATAAACTTCAACCCCCTCATCTTTAAGCTTCTGGAGGCGTGAAAAATCGCGCGGATGAAGGCGGGTGACCACGGCGACCGTTCGCCCTAAGCGCTTCACCACAACACTTCCGTAGTACACCCCGCCGCCGGAGGCAATTTCTGATACGCCATCGACAATCAGCTCGTCTTTGGCGAAGTTTCCGATCATTACGATGTCGTATGCTTTCATTATTCAGCCATTGGTAAAACTTGAATTGAACCTTCTGAAAAACCGACGGTCACTTCTTCACCTTCGTTAAAAAGGACAATGACACTTGGATCGGTTTCGACACCAATTAACAACTTTCCATTTACTTCCACATCATATTCAATCACATCTCCAAGGAACACCGCGCGCTTGACGATACCTTTGAATAGTTCACCACTTTTCTTAACGCGCACCATCTCGGGGCGAACGATGAGTGTGACCTCTTGATGCTTACTGAACGTCCCCTTCACGTTCTTCAGGGTCACAACCTCTCCCAATGCTTTGACAATTAAGACAGCCTCATTCTGCTCAACAACCACGCCATCAATAAATTCTGCGCGGCCGATAAAATCAGCCACAAACTTATTGGCCGGGAAGCGGTACATTTCCACTGGTGAACCGATCTGCTCAATCTTCCCCTGGTTCATCACCACAATCCGATCCGAAAGTGTCATAGCCTCGATTTGGTCATGGGTGACATAAACACTGGTGATGTTTAATTCTTTCTGAATTCGCCTTATCTCAGTACGCATCTCCTCGCGTAGTTTGGCATCCAGGTTTGATAGTGGCTCGTCCATCAACAATACTTTGGGTTCCATCACCAAAGCGCGCGCCAGCGCCACCCGTTGCTGCTGACCTCCGGACAACTGTGTCGGAGCGCGATCTCCATAACCCTCCAGGTGCACCAGCTCAAGCACATGATTAACCCGTTCAAGGGCTTCTGCCTTTGAAACATGATGAACGTTCAACCCATAGGCAATATTCTCAAACACGGTCAGGTGCGGAAAAATGGCATAACTTTGAAACACCATAGACATATCGCGTTTATGGGGAGGAAGCGAGTTGATCTTTGCACCATCCAGAATGATCTCCCCCGTAGTGGGGAACTCGAAACCCGCGATCATCCTCAGCGTGGTTGTCTTCCCGCAGCCGGAAGGTCCGAGCAAAGTAACGAGTTCGCCTTTATTAATATCGAGGTCGACATTGTAAACAGCAGTGACTTCGCCTACTCCACCGCGAGCCGGGAATACTTTGGTGATATTTTTCAGGGTCAGATACATGATGTATTTTCCTCAATTGTAAAGTCTAAAAGCCCTGGCTCATATCAACCGAGCCTCTGCCTTTGAATAATTTGTTGATGATGAGATTCAAAACAATGATCGCGATCAGCACGAGGATAATGATCACCGTTGAATACGCTGCTGCGATGCCAACACCACCCTGCTCCCATTCGCTGAGAATCGAAGCCGTCACAATGCGCCATTTCGCGCTAACCAGGAAGATGATAGCTGAAAGGCTGGTCATGTGGCGGGTGAAGCTAAAAATCAAACCCGCCAGAAGCGCCGGTAAGATGAGCGGCAAGGTCACTTTGCGGAAGGTATATTGTGCATCAGCGCCAAGGATATTTGAGGCTTCTTCAATTGACGGGTCGATCTGCTGTAATGCCGCCACCCCTGAGCGAACTGAGGCGGGCAGGCTGCGGACGATGAATGCCGCCATGATGATATACGCGCCGCCTACCATCGCAAAGGGCACGCCAACAAAAGAAAGCGCGCAGGGGATTGTTAACCCCAATATTCCGATTATTACACGTGCCGGTCTTCCTTTAAGGTTTTGCCACAGAAAAACACTTATAAACACAAGGATGATTGCCAGCAAAGCATCCACCGGCTGAAGGAGTACCTTGAGATGGTCGGAAAACTGGTAAATGGCATTGCTCCAAAATCCGCGTTCAATGGATCGGCTGAAGGCAGCGATAGGCTTGGTAAGTGCATCTGCCCAGTTTGTGGCCATTACATAAATGCCCAGACCAGCAATAATCAGGGAGGGAATCACCTTTTTTTGAGTAACAAAGTAAACTACAGCGGTTACCAAGTACATGCCACCCAGATAATAATACATCGCGCGCGGTTCAATTTTTGAAAGCAGCACACCTGCCGCGGTGCCGATGAGTAAAATGATCAGCCGTTCAGCCGGTTTCTTTCCCACGGTTTGAGAAAAGAAAAGAGCCAGAATCGCATACACCACAATCGCCAGCGCGAGTGGTGGTTTATTGAAAGCCATAACAAAACCAATACCCAGAATTGTTCCGGGAACCGCCCCACCCAGGTTGGATGTGAAATCTAATGCAGCCTTGCCGGTGAATTGTTTACGTACAACCAGCCAGGCGATTATCATCCCCAGAATCGCCGCTACCGGCGTAGCCAGCGCGCTGAGGAAGGTAGTATCGAGAATTGCTTCAACACCTCTGGTTAACGTCATTGACCAATGTTTCAAAGTCGGAGTAAAGTTCACCCCCCAGGTGGTGGTAAAGGAACCATAAATAATTGAAGCGTAAAGCAGTAAGATAAACCCAATAATCAGATAGGTGATGCCGTTGAAGATAAAACGAATGATCGGGTCTTTTTCAAGGATCTGTGAACCAGCAGGTTTACCTGTAACTGAAATAAATGTGCGGCGATTCACATAATATCGCTGCATTAAGAAAATCACCAGGGTTGGAATGATCAACACAAAAGAAAGCGCAGAGGCTTTTTGATAGTTGTATTCACCAATGACCGATAAATAGATTTGCGCTGAAAGAACTGTGCGGTTGCCTGAGATAAAAAGCGGGTTACCCAAGTCCGCAAGTGATTCGACAAATAAGAGCAGGAATGAGCCCGCAATTCCTGGAATTAACAAAGGCAATGTAATCGTACGAAAAAGATGGAACCTTCCTGCCCCGAGGCTTGCTGCTGCCTCCTCCATTGCAGGGTTTAGCCGTTCCAACATCGCTTTTAACATCAAGTACGAAACGGAGAAGAAGGTGATCGTCTGTACAATCACAAGACCATCTAATCCGTAAACATCATTCATCCCCGGTGCCCAGGTAATACCCAGCAAACGGCGAGTAATCAGCCCGTTCCGACCAAACAATAAAATCATGCTGAGTGCCAGGGCAAAGGGTGGTGAGACAGTCGGCACCAATGCGAGCCAGTGCACGATTTTTTTACCTGGTATATTGCAGCGCACCACCGCGTACGCAAAAATAAAGCCAACCAGTGTTCCGGCAGTGGCGGTTAATAACCCCATCAACATCGTATCCATAAACGCGCTGCGAAGGCCAGGTCCGTAATAATCATCAAAATATCTGGCAAAATAAGTTAGATCAAATGCCCCTTCTTTTGATATAAAGCCGCCGATGATTGATTTATAGAGGGGGAAAATAACGAAAACTAGAATAAAAATACCCGACAGCAGCAGACTCGCCATAAGAACGGGGTCTCTGCCGATAAGTGAGAACTCACGTAAACGATTTAAAAAACCGGAAGGATTGGGTTTGGGAGAATCATGGCTCGTTGCTTCGGTCTGCATATTCCTCCATTTATTACACACTGGGCGGCTCGCGCCGCCCAGTGATCAAGTAACGAAATTATTGTTTCAAGTTGTCTGCAGTTGCGATCTCGTTGGTGAATTTCTCGATGATTGCAGTTTTGTTCTCGCCAGCCCAAATGAAGTCGTAATCGATTAGTTTGACTTCAAGGAGTTCGGGGTGTGAGAGTTCAACGCCTTTCACCGTGGGAGCCTGGTAGGCATGGTATATGGGTCCAAGCGACTGACCTTCAGCCGAAATTGCCCAATCAAACCATAGTTTGGCAGCCTGCATGTGTGCGGCGCCTTTGAGGATACCCATTCCACCGATTTCATAGCCGGTGCCCTCTTCGGGGAAGGTGAGCACCAACGGCATCTGGTTGTTATCGATTTCATTCACGATATCATGTGAGAAAACGATAGACACCGCAGCTTCGCCCTGGCCAACAAATTTGGCTGGTGCAGCGCCGCTTTTGGTGAACTGTGCCATTTGAGCGGCATATTGCCGAATATATTCCCATCCAGCTTCTTCACCACGGAGTTGAAGGATTGTCGCCAGCGCCGTATAAGAGGTGCCAGAAGTGGAGGGATGGGCGACCATTAATTGGCCTTTGAACTCAGGTTTGAGCAGATCATCCCAAGAGGTGGGTGCTGCTGTGCCGGGGTGTTCGGCAAGCCAATTCGTGTTGGTGCCAAAGCCCAGGGAACCGATATAGATACCTACCCATTGGTTGTCAACATCTTTCATCTTGACTGGATCGATCAAATTGACATAGTTGGGGGAATCATAGGTTTCAAGCAGCCCTTTGCCTTTGGCAGAAACAAAGCTGTCGATCGGGCCGCCCCACCAAATATCAAATGTTGGGGCATCTTTTTCGGCTTCAACGCGCGCCAATGCTTCACCTGATGACATGCGCACATAGTTGACGGTAATACCGTACAGGGCTTCGAACTCTTGCTTCATTCCCTGGCACCATTCTTCTTGCGGTGTACAGAGAACATTGAGCTCTGTGTCGGTGATCTCAACCGGCGCTTCAGTTTCGACGACAGGAGCTTCAGTTTCTACCACAGGCGGCGCCTCGGTTGCAACAACCGGAGCTTCTGTGGGTGCTGGCTGTTGGCATGCAACAAGCACGCTCACCGCCAAAAACAGTACAGCAATCAATAAACCAACTTTCTTTGTACTCATACTCTCCTCCTGAAAAATTTTGGATACCATGCGATATCCATAGAGGGATCTCCGGTTTGGAAATCCACATATTCAATTATGCATCATAGAAACTTTAAGTCAAGCACTCTCACCTTAAATTTTCAAGGCGAGAATGCTAATCTTCATCTATTAAGTAATTGTATTAATGATGATGAGTATCGTGTCTTGAGTGCTTTTTCGAATTTTTCTTGAACTCAGTACCAATATGAATTCCCAACCTGGGGAGAATTATCCGGTGGATTAGCAGGATTAGGATTGTGATACCGAAAGCGATGGCGAAGATAAGCAAGGACTTGCCAATATCGCTCATCAATGCAGGGTTCACCAGCATCACGATTGCCAGGGTGAGCATTAGCACACCGCCTATCAGCTTAAGGATGCGCCCATGTTTTTCTTCCATCCGCTGCGATTTTAGTGAAACTGTCGCAACCATAAAGATCGCCAGCTCATCAAGCTGGTAAATGATCATGTAAAGGAGGAGGAGGAGAATGAATGTAATTGTAGTGACGTCATGCGCTGACACCAGGTTCGTCCAGAGCACCGGAAAACCCGCGGTGCAGGAAAACTCGACCAGAGAGACACCAAGTGCCAGCAGAATTGTTCCACCGACCAATCCCCACCAGGAATCACCGGCCTCCAGGATTTTTCGCATTCGCTGGTAGATACCTGGTTTTTGTTGATCTGATATTGTCATCGAGACCCCTTCTTTATAAAAGAAGTAATCTTTGATATTGATCAAACCAAAAAAGAGGGCAACCAGCGCGACAACCACTTGAACCCAGCCGACAAAGCTTAAGACCTTTAAAACTGTAAACAAACCGGCGATAAAGAGCGCGTAAACTAACGCCGTCACCGTGAGAAAAACCAACCCGATAACGATGATTTTCTTCCTTGAGCCAGTGCGCAGAGTGATGGCGAGAAGCATACTTAAAACCCACAAAGAACAAGGGTTAAAGCCATCGACAAAAGCAATCAGTGCAGTACTTAAGAAAAGCCCCATATTCGAGAAATCTACCTTGCCAAAGATGGGCAGCTTGGTCAGGTTGGCGTTGTCTTCTTCTTCGGGAACTGAAGTTGGTTCCGAGGTCGGCTGTTGTTCTCCGCCAGTGGTCGGAGAATATGGTTTAATTCCGCTCGCCTCGATTAACGCCTGCCCGCGATTTTCACAGACTTCAGTAAGACAGCGGTTAACCATGTTCGTGATTTCGGGGGCAAATTCTTCTGAATAGCCCTGCCAAACTTCGAGACCAATAATTATTGTGGGAACATATTGCGGTTCAAACTCGTAGAGTTTGCCGATTTCTGAAAACAATTGCCGATTTTGTTCTGAATTATAAATCTCGATTTCATACAGTTGAATTTCGGGGTTCGCCGCTGCCAATTCGCGCATAACGGGTTTGGCTTTAGCGCAATGCGGACAGGTATCTCCGTAAAAGAAATAGATCGGCAGCTCTTGTACAGTTTGTTGGGAGAGGGACTCTTGTTCGACAACCGGGCTTAATGGGTCTGCCAATACTTGCTCAGGAGTCAAGATCAAGACCATCAGCGCGAGAGCTAATAAAACGAGCAGAATTTTACGGTTCATAACGTTGACCACGCTTTCCAATTTATGCGAACAAGAGATTTTTATTTTACCCGATTTAACAAAATTTTCATTTTTGAGGTTGAATAATTACAGAAGGGGCATCCACCGCCAATTGAAGATCGTCATCAGGCACGAGCCAGCGCAAGCGCGCCAACCAATCCAACCCGATCACCCAGCATTGCAGTGGTAAGTTGAAAATCCTGCAGGTATTGAGGTGAGACTACCGTTTGTTCCAGTGCGCGGCGCAGCGGGAGCATAATCAGGTCGCCGGATTTGATAACCCCGCCGCCAAGAATAATTATCGTGGGGTTAAAGAGGTGCAGCAGGTCTCCAATGGACCTGCCGAGGAACTCGCCGGCAAGGTTGTAAGCTTCCTGGGCAACTTCGTCTCCCTGCCTGGCTGCCTCTGCTACCTGACCCGCTGTGATGCAATCAGCACTTGCTGACAAGATTGATTGACGGCCAGCTTTTATCTCGCGCAGCACTGTCTTTACAATGCCGGTGCCTGATGAGTAAGATTCAAGGTGACCCAAATGCCCGCAGCCGCATTCCTCTCCGCCTGGCAGTACTGTGGTATGACCAACCTCCGCGCCTAAGCCGTTATGCCCTACCAGCATACGATCATCTACAATAATGCCGCTGCCTACGCCTGTGCTGACGGTGAGGTAGATGAGGTTGTGATGCCCAATTCCAGCGCCATATTGCCATTCTCCCAGTGCAGCAAGGTTGGCATCATTGCCAATGCGAACCGGCACATTGAAGCGCTCTTGTGTCAGTTTAATGATATTCACGCCATTCCAGTTGAGGATATTGGGTACCTGGTAAAGCACACCAGTCTGCGGATTCAACGCACCGGCAATGCCAAGCGCAATACGCCGCACGCTGCCCTCCGCTGGCCATACTGAGTCAATGAGGTTATAGAGCCGTTCCAAAACCTGCCCTTCACCCTTGGTGGCGATTGATTTCAAAGTAACCGCCTCAATTCCATGTTCGGGATAGAGCGCCGCGCGAAGCTGGGTACCGCCAATATCTACTCCGATATCATACATGGCATCCTCATTTCCACTTTCTTATGCTGATTTTACCAGAACAGGCTTTTCTTGTTTTTTACTAAAACAACCTGATAAAATCAAATAAATCAAGCATAATCGTGAATTTTAATTCTTCCCGTCGGATAAAAGCGTGATATAATCTTTCTTCGCGCCACGAGAGGTGCATGATTAAATAAGAGCAGGTGTAGAATGAGTGACATAATTAAAGCATATGAACCCCAGGCCAACCCGAATATTCCCGACCTGAGAACCGGAGATATGGTCAGCGTGCATGTAAAAATTAAAGAAGGCAGCCGCGAGCGTATTCAGGAGTTTAAAGGTGTTGTGCTCTATCAACATAACAATGGCGGAAATTCAACCTTTACCGTGCGCCGCGTGGCCAGCAACGGTATCGGTGTGGAGCGTACTTTCCTTCTGCGTTCTCCGCGTGTCGAAAAGGTGGTTGTCGAGCGCCACAGCAAAGTGCGCCGCTCACGCCTCTACTTTTTACGCCAACGCTCAGGTAAAAGCGCCAGACTTAAACAAAAGTTCAACTAATCATACGACTTTCGCTCACATCAGGGTGCAACCAACGCCGAGGTTGCGCCCTTTTCCATATAATTAAGGAAATGGATCGGTCATGAACTCGCCTCTTATTGGAATAACTGTCAGCCGCCTTGCCCGTAAACATCGCCGTGAAGCAGGCTTTTTGATGACGGAGTACAGCAGCGCCATTCGCGATGCCGGTGGAAGCCCTTTGCTCATCCCTTATGACTTCCCAATTTCACAATTGGAGGGGTTATGCCATGTATTAGGCGGCGTTTTGTTAAGCGGCGGCGGAGATATCGATCCCTCTTTATACCAATCAGCCCCTGACCGATTTGCTGCCAACGTTACACCGCAGCGCGATGCGCTTGAGAAATCGATAGCACTCTTAGCAGTGAAGACAAATTTACCGCTATTGGGAATCTGCCGCGGACACCAGATGTTAAACGTTGCCTTAGGCGGAACACTCTACACGGATATCGACAGGCAATACAAAACCCCACTATTGCACAGCCAACCTGAAACCATGCCGCCAGACTACCTGGCTCATGATGTTGAAATTTCACCCAATTCTCGTTTGGCAGGTATCATCAGCAACCAAAGGGTAATGGTCAACAGCCGCCATCACCAGGCGATTAAAGATCTGGCGCCAAATTTGAGTGTATCAGCGCGGGCAAGTGATGGTTTAATAGAAGCAGTTGAGCTGATCGAACACTCGTTTTGCCTGGGAGTGCAATGGCACCCTGAAGCATTGGTGCAGATGGAAGCCCAGCGGGCTATTTTTTCCACCTTTATCGCCGCCGCATCAGGGTAATTGAAAGGAGAAAGGCAGCATGAATCACGATAGTCACATCATCGGCGTTATTGATTCGGGTGTGGGCGGTTTGAGTGTGCTGCGAGAAATCCACCAATTGCTGCCAGCACAACCCATCCTCTATTTCGCTGACCAGGCGAATGTACCTTATGGAGTGCGCCAGATTGAGGAAGTGCGCACTTTCGTAAGCGGGATCAGTCGTTTTCTGCTGGCTAAAGGCGCGCAATTGATTGTGGTGGCTTGCAACACCGCTTCAGTCGCCGCCCTGCACGCTCTGCGTCAGGATTTCCCCCTCACCCCATTTGTTGGCATGGAACCTGCGGTAAAACCCGCGGTAGAGCAAACCCAAACCGGCAAGGTTGGTGTGCTGGCCACCGCTGCAACTTTTCACACCAGCATGTATGCCTCGGTGGTTGAGCGTTTTGCGCATGGTGTGACAATTTATGAAGACTCCTGTCCAGGGCTGGTTGCGCAGATAGAAAAAGGAAATCTTGCTGATCAAGAAACCAAACAAATTCTGGAAGCCGCTCTCAACCCTATGATCGAAAAAGGAGTGGATACAATCGTAATGGGCTGTACACATTATCCCTTTGTCATCCCGATGATTAAAACCATCGTTGGAGATGCTGTGCGCGTAATTGACCCCGCGCCAGCAATCGCCCGGCAGACGCGTCGTATGCTTGAGGCGCACCAACTATTAGCAGAAGAGGGAGGAATCATCACCCCGCGGTTTTATACCTCTGGCGATCCTATACAATTTCAAAAGATGCTGAATCTATTATTGGGTATGGATTCCGTTGTTGAAGCTGCGCACTGGGTCAACGGAGAATTAACCGCCTGATGTTGATTGAAGAGAATTGCCTGAGTTTATAAGATGAAGGTTATCCGGCTCTCACTGGTTGGGTTTGGTAATGTTGGCAGGGCGCTGGTTGAACTGCTGGCTGAAAAGCAGGAGACGCTGCGCAGTGAATACGGTTTTACCACACTCGTCAGCGGCATCGCAACCAGGCAGCACGGCATGGCAATTGATGAGAATGGGATTGACATCGAGAAAGCGCTGCAAATTTCACGCAGCGGTGGCAGCCTCAACCCGCTATCTTCGCAGCCTATACTTGAAACCACCGATGATTTCATCCACGCTCTGCCGGCTGACGTATTATTTGAAAACTCACCCGTAGACCATCACCATGGTCAACCAGCCATAAACCATTTACGCACTGCGCTCGAATGCGGCATGCATGCCATCACCGCCAACAAAGGGGCGGTGGTATACGGTTTTGACGAACTCACGACGCTCGCGCAGAAGAACCAGCGCCGATTCCTTTTTGAATCTACGGTGATGGATGGAGCACCGATATTTTCACTTTTTCGCACACCGCTGCCAGCGAGTGAATTAATAAGCTTTTATGGCATTTTAAATTCCTGCACCAACCTTCTGCTGGAACGGATGGAAAGCGGAGATAGCCTCGAAGCAGCAGTGGCCTACGGTCAATCCATCGGCATTACTGAAACCGACCCCAGCGCAGATATTGACGGTTGGGATGCGGCAATTAAAGTAGCGGCATTGGTAAAGGTGTTGATGGGCAAAACGCTCACTCCCCCTGACGTACAGCGTGAAGGCATCCGAAATATCAGCCCGGCAATGGTGACAGAAGCACTGGCGGTGGGAGAACGCTGGAAGCTGGTGTGTTCTGCGCAACTTATTGATGGAGTTCTCAAAGCGCAGGTTGCTCCTCAGCGTGTCAACTCACTCAGCCCGCTCTACAGCATCAATGGCACAAGTTCTTTCGTGCAATTTCAACTCGACACACTCCCCGGTTTGGGAATCCTCGAGAGCAACCCCGGACCCAAAACAACCGCATATGGTTTGCTGGCAGATTTGATTAACGCACTGAAGGGTTAACTCGAGCGGGAAAGCGACGCCATGACCAAGGAAATAATCGTTTTCATAGCACTTGGCTCGAACCTGGGCGACCGCTCTGCCAACCTTGCCCGAGCACGCCAATTAATCTCGGCGTTCATCAGCGATTTTCAAACCTCAAGCCTTTATGAGACGGCTCCGTGGGGCGTACTCGATCAGCCGAAGTTTCTGAACCAGGTGGTGAAAGGGAAGACCACGCTTGCTCCGCTGAAGCTGCTTGGACGCCTGAAAGCGGTTGAAAAAACGATGGGGCGTGAAAAAACCATCCGTTATGGGCCGCGCATCATCGATTTGGATATCCTGCTTTACGGAGACCGGGTCATTGAATACCGCCGTCTGCAGGTGCCGCACCCGCGTATGCATGAACGCGCGTTCGTCCTGGTTCCGCTGGCAGAAATCGCAGCGGCGATGGTGATTCCCCCTGCCGGTGCTTCGGTTGCCGAACTACTCAGCAGGTTAAACACGAGCGGGGTGACACAATACCTTGAGCCTGAACCCGATGCCAGAAAGTAAAAGCCTATGCAAAAGAAAACACCTCTTGATTTCGGTAAAAAAACTTATGTAATGGGAATTCTGAATGTCACTCCCGACAGTTTCTCGGGTGACGGGCTGATCTCTCAACAACATACTGTTCACGCCGCACTTGAGCAAGCGCAGCGTTTTATCGAAGCCGGCGTTGACATCCTGGATATCGGCGGAGAGAGCACCCGCCCTGGCGCGGCAGCCGTCTCCGCAGAAGAAGAATTGGCGCGAGTTATCCCGGTGATTGATACTCTGCGCGCAGCCAATGTTAATACTCTGCTTTCGATTGACACTTATAAAGCCGGCGTCGCTGCCGCCGCTTTGGACCATGGTGCAGATTGGATCAACGATGTGTGGGCGTTACGGGCAGACCAGCGCATGGCCGAAACCGCTGCCAGCTACCACGCTCCCATCATCCTCATGCACAATCGCAGCAAACCCGCCCATGCTGATTTGCAGCAGCGCCTCGGCGGAAGGTACACCGGCATCCACTACAGTAATCTGATCACTGATATCCGCTCTGAGTTGTTGGAGAGTGTTGCACTGGCTCACGCCGCAGGTGTGCTTGATGAGCAAATCATTCTTGACCCCGGAATTGGCTTCGGTAAAACGGTGGAACAAAACCTTGAATTGGTGAACCGTCTGGATGAAATCAAATCACTGGGCTTTCCGCTGCTGCTGGGGGCTTCAAGGAAATCCTTTATTGGCTTTACGCTCGACTTGCCGCCTATGGAACGCGTGGAAGGAACGGCAGCTGTGTGCGCCATCGGTATCGCCCGTGGTGCAGACATCATCCGCGTGCACGATGTTGAGGTGATGGTGCGCGTCGCGCGCATGGCTGATGCTGTAATGCGCCAGCCTTAAGCACCCTGCACAGTCTGTAAGACCTGGAAGTTTGGTGTAGTGTAGAGGTGCATTAAGCACCAATCGGGGTAGAATAGCAATTACAATTGTTTTTACTTGAGGGATTAATGCTTATTTCTGTTGTCATACCTGCATATAACGAAGAGAAAACCATCGCCCAGGTGCTCGATCTCGTGTTGGAAAAAGTGAAGAATCTGGGAGAAATCATCATTATTGATGACGGCTCAAAAGATAACACAAGTACGATCAGCCGTGATTACGAGGCGCGCAATCCAAAAGTTCATTATTACCTGCAGCCGCACAATATGGGCAAAACAGAAGCGCTCAAAGAGGGTTTTCGCAGATCCACAGGTGAGATCGTCATCGTGCAGGATGCCGATCTCGAGTACGACCCTGATGAAATCAACCATGTGGTTCAACCCATTCAAGACGGTAAAGCCGATGTAGTGTTGGGATCCAGGTTTCTGGTTCGCCGTGCTTCACGCTCTTTGTACTTCCGGCATTTTATGGCAAACAAATTCATCACCTTTACCTCTAACGTTTTCACTGATCTTAACCTGACTGATGTTGAAACCTGTTATAAAGCCTTCCGCGGAGAGATCATCCGCGACATGATTATCACCTCCACCGGTTTTGGTTTTGAGGTGGAAGTGGTGGCAAAGGTTGCGAAATTGAAATCACGTGTGTACGAAGTTCCGATTTCATATTACGGACGATCGTATGAAGAGGGCAAGAAGATCGGCGCTAAAGACGGAGTGATGGCGCTCTTTTACATTGTTAAGTACAATCTTTTCACTTCCAAAAAAGCCTCTTTTCAAAGCCTGCAATAAGTATTTTTTTTGCTGCTTATTTCCAATTCACAATAATCGAGTGCGGGTTCTCTCCAATACAGAAACTCAGCCGCAAGCCGGTGAAGTATCTCATTTTAAGAATGTATAATGAGTCAGATCAAGACAAGGAGAGGATATCATGGAAAATTTTGATGTCATCGTTATCGGAGCCGGACCAGGCGGTTATGTCGCTGCCATCCGCGCGGCGCAGTTGGGCAAAAAAACAGCCATCATCGATAAAGAATGGCTGGGCGGGGTTTGCCTTAATGTTGGCTGCATCCCCTCAAAGGCATTGCTAAAGAATGCGGATGTTGCGCGTACTTTGCGTGAACGCGGCAAGGAGTTTGGTTTTTCGTTCGAGAATCTGCAGCTTGATTACGCTGCCGCCGTTAAACGCAGCCGACAAGTTTCAACACGGCTTGTGCGTGGTGTAGGCTTCTTAATGAAGAAAAATAATATCACGGTCATTATGGGTGAAGCCAGGTTTACCTCACGGACACAGGTAAGTGTTACAGGGGCTGATGGTCAAATTCAGGAGTTTGCTGCCACCGACTTTATCATTGCCACGGGCAGCACACCTTTTTCCATTCCGGGGGTCAATGTAGATGGCGCGAAGGTGCTCACCTATCGTGAAGCGATTTTGCAGGAAAAGCTGCCCGCATCGGTGGTGATCATCGGCGCCGGCGCGATTGGGCTCGAGTTTGCATCTGTATGGAGCCATTATGGCAGTAAGGTGACGCTGGTTGAAATGCTGCCGCGCATCGCCCCTCTGGAGGATGAAGAGGTCAGTGAAGAGCTGCTTAAAGCCTTCAGCAAGCACGGCATCACCTGCATGACAGAAACGAAAGTATTGGCGGTTGAAACAACCCCTGCTGGCGTAAGCGTGAAGCTGAGCAACAGTGCAGGCGAAAGTGTGATCGAAGCCGAGCAAGCGCTGATGGCGATTGGTTTTCGGCCCAATAGCCTGAACCTCGGTTTGGAAGAGATTGGCGTAGAACTCACCGATCGCAAACACATCAAGGTGAATGAGCGTCTCGCTACCAGCATTCCTGGTATTTGGGCAATTGGTGATGTGACGGGCAAACTACTGTTAGCGCATGTAGCCTCAGCCCAGGGCATCCGTTGTGCTGAAGCAATCGCTGGACAGAGTGTACAGCCCATTAATTACACAATGGTGCCGCGCGCTACATATTCTGATCCGCAAATCGCTTCCTTTGGCTATACTGAAACTCAGGCGCGTGAACTTGGAGCGCCGGTCAAGGTGGGAAAATTCCCATTTCAGCCCAATGGCAAGGCGCTGGGGCTCGGAGATTATGGCGGCTTTGTTAAACTGATCTGCGACGAGCAAACTGGCGAGATCCTCGGCGCGCACATGATCGGCCCAGAAGTTACAGAGCTCTTGCCCGAGCTAACGCTGGCGCAGGCAAACGAACTCACCGTCGCGGAGATTGCTCACAATATTCACGCCCACCCAACCCTGAGCGAAGTATTGATGGAAGTCGCCGAACTGGTTCAGGGTAAAGCCATCCATATTTAAACCCGCGGCTGTAAGAAACGGCGGGAATCCTGAAAAGGGTTCCCATCTTCATCAACAGTGGTGAGGTCTGGTTCGCGAGCAGACCTTCACCACTGTTATCGCACTGGCTGTGGCTGATTCAGAGATTCTGTATTTGCGAAAAAACAGTTATAAGAGCAGCCATTATTCATCCATTCAGATGAGTATTCAAGCCCAAAAAGTAAACCCTGTACACGCCTGAAACACCATAAAGTTACTACCTGCCGCGAAAACTCCCTATGCTATAATTTCTCCCTGAACATATGAGGTGAAAATGGTCTTAACAAAAATAGCCCGCGTTTTTGGGGGAGACCCACACAAACGCGAAATCGAAAAACTTGCTCACATTGTAGATGAGATTAATCATTTTGAAGCTGCGCTTGAAAAGCTGAGTAATGATGAACTGTCGCAAAAAACCGTTGACTTTCGTCAGCGTTTGGCTGAAGGTGAAACACTCGATGAACTTCTACCAGAAGCCTTCGCTGTGGTACGCGAAGCCAGCAAACGCACTTTAGGACTGCGTCATTACGACATCCAAATGATTGGCGGTATGACGCTGCATCATGGCAAAATTGCCGAAATGCGCACTGGTGAAGGGAAGACACTGGTAGCCACCCTGCCGCTATATCTTAACGCAATCACCGGCAGAGGTGTCCACTTGGTGACCGTAAACGATTACCTGGCGCGGCGTGATGCCCGCTGGATGGCGCCGATTTACCAACTGCTCGGTCTTAAAGTGGGGGTGCTGCAAATGGCAGCCCGCACAGAGAACGGTCGCAAAGCCTTTGTCATTGATCTTGAAAAACCCAACGCCCGCGAAGATCTTGACATGCTTGCGCTTGTAGACCGCGGAGAAGCCTATAAAGCCGATATCGTCTACGGCACGAACAGCGAATTTGGTTTTGATTATCTGCGAGACAACCTGACTATGACGCTGGAAGAGCGGGTGCAGCGCGGCCATTACTTCGCGATTGTCGACGAAGTTGACAATATCCTCATTGATGAGGCGCGCACGCCATTGATTATTTCCGGTCCGGCATCTGATGATACAGAAGGCTATATCAAAATGGCGCAGGTCGTCCGCGCGCTAAACCCTGAAGATTATGAGGTCAGTGAAAAAGACCATCAAGTTACACTGACTGAAATTGGTGAAGCTCATGTTGAAGAAATACTCAACGAACCGCTGCGCAACCCCGATCGTCCTGAAGATATTACCCCCGAACAGGCGCGACTGTTAGGCTACCTTGAACAAGCGTTAAAGGCACAACACCTGTTCAGGCGCAATAAAGAGTACATCGTTCAGGGCGGTAAGGTGGTTATTGTTGATGAATTTACCGGCCGGCTGATGCCCGGCAGGCGCTGGTCTGAAGGGCTGCACCAGGCGGTTGAGGCGAAAGAGGGTGTAAAGGTGGAGCCGGAAAACGCCACCTATGCCACCGTGACCATCCAAAACTATTTTCGCATGTACGAAAAACTGGGTGGTATGACCGGCACTGCTGAAACCGAAGCGGAAGAATTTTCCAAAATCTACAAACTCGATGTACTGCCGATTCCGATGAACCTGGAATATGTGGCAGCAAAAAATGACTCGCCGCTCTCCATTGTGGAAACCAAAGATGACCATAACTACACTGTAAAGTATTACGCCCGTAAAGACGATTCTGAGAAGGCTCCCATTTTCTGGCGGCGGCAAGATTTCCCCGACATGGTCTATCGTACAGAAGAAGGGAAGCTGCGCGCAATCATTGCCGAGATCATGCATTATTACATTCTTGGTCGCCCTCTACTGGTTGGTACCACATCCGTTGAACATTCTGAACGGCTTTCGCAGCGGCTCGGCGCAGAAGCGATTCGCCGTCTGGCACAAACACTGATCATCCGCGACGCTTGGGTTGAGAAATTCAACAAATCGACCGAACTTGAAATTGCCGAGCTGCAGTTCCTCAATCGTCCATTGAGTGAGCTGAATGTCGCTGAAATGCGCCCTGTGGCGCGGCAGGCTGATTTGCCTTCCATCAACCCTGAAGATGATGATTTGCTCATCCGTCTGCTCAGGATCCTTGAGCTGCAGCCTGCTGATGGCGAACGGCTGCTTAACGTCATCAAGGGCGGCATTCCGCACAAGGTGCTCAACGCGCGCAAGCATGATGAAGAATCGCAAATCATTGCCAAAGCTGGCGCATTCGGCGCGGTAACAATTGCGACCAATATGGCAGGGCGTGGAGTTGATATTAAACTGGGCGGAGAACTTAATGAAGAGGTGCTGGCGGATGTGATCCGCGTGCTCGAAAAAGCCAATGTGCCCGACCCTTATGACATGAACAATGAAACCCGCCGCCGCGAACTCGAGAAGTTGAATTCTGATGATTTTGGAATTTATGAAGAATCGGTAACCACTTTCATCGATTATCTTGAAGATATGAGACGGGTGCGCACTTTGGGCGGGCTGCACGTGGTGGGTTCTGAAAGACACGAAGCGCGCCGAATTGACAACCAACTGCGCGGGCGTGCTGCACGTCAGGGTGACCCTGGTTCTTCTCGCTTCTTCCTCTCGCTGGAAGATGAATTGATGCGGCTATTTGGCGGCGCTCAAATGGAAGGCATGATGACAAGGTTGCGAGTTGACCCCAGCCTGCCTATCGAGAGCGGCTTATTAGGCCGTATGGTTGAGCAAGCCCAAGAGCGTGTTGAAGGCAACAACTTTGATGTTCGTAAACACCTGCTGGAATACGATGATGTGCTCAACGCTCAACGCAAACGAATTTATGCAGAACGCAACCGCACCTTCGAAAAAGAAGACCTGCACAGCGACATCATTGATATTTTACGCACAGAGCTTAATGAACGCATTCCCGCCGCATTAAAAGATGAAGGCGGTCCATGGAAACTGTTGAGCTACCTTGAAGAAGTGCAGCCTTCGATGACTTACGAAGCTGAAGGTATCAGAGCTCCTTCATACACAATTCAGTTAATGCTCGATGAAGTTCTGGAACGAATGGATGGCAAAGCTGATGACGCCAACCTGAAGATGATCCTGCTCGAAATCGCCGAGAAATCATTGGAGGCGGAAACAGAGCATCTCCTCAACGCAGCCGATGCGCTATTGGAGAAAACCGAAGAAACTGTCGACCAGCTTCAAGCGGAGCGTCTGGATGCTATTGACATCTTTTTCGATGGGCTGCAGGATGGCGGCGATGATAACGGAGAATTGCCCCGCCGCCCGCAAGAGATGCTTGAAGAACTGATGAATCTGACCCGCACCCCCTTGCGACTCTCTTCAGATGAGATGAGGTCACTGCGTGATGCGGATGGTGATGTAAAAGAACGGATTGCCATTCAGGTGAAGCGAACGCTAAACCATACAGCAATCAGCCGAACTGTCAGTGTATTGGAACGCCGCCTTGAAGACAGCCTTGAGATAAAAACTGCCGAGCTGGTTGACCTGGATTGGCCTGAAGCCGCTGCCAGAATTATGTCGGCTTTGGAAAGCAGGCTGAATAACCGCGCCTCCGCACTGCTCTCAGCACAGGGTCAGGTGGTGCAGGCTCTTGATGCCGCATTGAACCGTAGCGCCAGAAACTCACTCGAAGAAAACAGGCTGATTGATTTGCTGTTGAATATGAGCGTCGGCGAGCGTATGGCAATCGATTCTCGCACCCATCAGCGGGTGATGCGCAGAGTGATGTTGTTTAATTTTATCTATCTCGCCGCTAGGTTACTCCAAGACCGCCCCACTGCCGAAATCACTGGTGAAATCCTTGAGCACCTCGAATTGACTATGGGTAAACTGGAATCTGTCTGGGGAAAAATCGAGTTTGAACGGTTCAGGCTTTCAGGAACCACAGCCCGCAGCCTTGACCCTGTGGTGCAGCGTTCGATTTCGCAAGTGATTGGCGAAGAAGCTTTTTCCGAACTGGTTGACACGCCCCCCGACTCTATACCGGAAGAGGCGCAAGTGACGATTGCAGAGCAATTGGGCAGTCGGGTACAAAATCAAATTTATCGGCATATCCTGTTAACGGTAATTTCTGAATTGTGGGTGGATTATCTGACCCGGGTGGACGCGTTGCGAGTTTCTGTAGGATTGGAAGCATTTGCTCAAAGAGACCCATTGGTGCAGTACAAAGGACAGGCATCAGAGCTGTTCAAAAACTTGCTCAGTGACATTCGCGCCGGTGTCATTTCCAAGATGTTCCTCTACCAACCACGCCGCGCGGGCTCGCAAACCACCGATCGCAATGCCGTTCAAGCAGCAGCAGCGCCTCAAGAATCGCAGGATGAGGAGACTCAGAAGCAGAAGAAGAAGCGTAAACGGCATTAATTACTGAAATCAGGCATAATACTCAAAATAATCATTTGATTCGGTGAGTTAATCAGAACCAAATGATGTATAATAATTAATCGTTGTAGCTCTGGGGAAATTTCATTGCATTCCGCATGAACCTCAATAGGGCTAATCTAAACTGTCGGAGTATACAAATCATATGGACCAGAATGTCAATCAGAACGGAACAGAAACAAATAACGAGAACAACATGGCTTCTTTGTTGGAAAAAGAAGGTCTGGGAATTGAGTTCCCGACCCAGGGTGAGATTCGCAAAGGTGTCATCGCCAGCATCACTCCAGGGCAGATTCTCGTCAGCGTCGGCACCAAATCGGAAGGCATCATCACTGGTAAAGAGTATGAGCTGATCCCCAGCGATGAACTTAACAGCCTCAACCTTGGTGATGAAATTTCTGTGTTTGTTGTCAATCCAGAAGATCAAAATGGCAACCTGGTCCTTTCTTATACGCGCGCTCGAGAAGAAGAAGACTGGAAAACAGCCGAAACTTTACTTGCGAGCAAAGCCTCAAGCCACAGCAGCGTCATTGGTTATAACAAAGGCGGTTTGATCGTTCCTATCGGCGGTTTACGTGGCTTCGTTCCCGCATCGCAGATCAGCCTCACCCGCCGCGCCAGTGTCAGTGGCGATACCCCCGAACAACGTTGGGGTAAGATGATCGGCGACCAAATTGATGTTTGTGTGATCGAAGTTGACCGCGAACGCCGCCGCCTGATTCTTTCAGAACGACAGGCAAGCACTGAAACCCGCGAATCTATTAAAGAACGGATCCTGGAAGAACTCAAAGAAGGCGCTGTTTATACCGGTCGCATCACCAGCCTGGCAGATTTTGGCGTGTTCGTTAACGTCAATGGCGCCGATGGTTTGGTACACATGTCTGAGCTCTCCTGGGATCGTGTTCAGCACCCCAAAGAAATTCTCAGCGTCGGTCAGGAAGTAAAAGTTAAAGTCATCAATATTGACCATGAAAAGAAACGCATTGGGCTATCCATTCGCCAGCTTCAGTCTGACCCATGGGATGAAAAAGCCGCCCAGTTCAAAGTCGGGCAGTTGGTTGAGGGCACCATCACCCGCTTAACCAAATTCGGCGCTTTTGCCAAGCTTCAGGACGACATCGAAGGGTTGATTCATGTTTCAGAAATCAGCGAAAAACGTATTGAGCATCCCAAAGAAGCGCTGAAAGAAGGCGAAACCTGCACGTTGAGAATCATCAAAGTAGATACCAACGCCCATCGCATTGGTCTGAGTCTGCGGCGTGTTGATTCCATGGCATACGCCGACATGGACTGGCAGGCTCTTGAAGATATCATCACAGATGACGTGACTGATTTAATCCCTGAAAGCACACCGGTGGTAGACAAGCCCACCGCAGACACCCAGCCAGAAGAGGTTAAGAGCGAAGACACACCACTTTCAGCCGATGCAGAGGAAGTTACAGAATAAGGGAATCCCAAGCCTGAAGCTTAATCTCGATCATGATAGAACGCGCCTGCAATGGGCGCGTTTTTTATTTATTCACACTAAATTTACATTTTTTAAAAATCTCGGGTTATACTAAACAAATAACCTTACCATCGCTTAGCCATATGTGGAGTCTTGACCATTCTCATGACAGAGACAGTCTTGAATCAAAACAACAGCCAACAAGAGAATAATGATTGCGCCGACTACCCGTTACCGGTTGGTAGAGTCCGTGTTGGATTGTTGTTTTCTTTAGCCGGGTACGTCGTTTTCATCATCGGCGCGCGCCCCGGCTTGCTTGGGTTAGACCGCAGCCCTGTTGTGGGGTTCATCCAAATTGCGGTCATGCTAGTGGGTATCGCTATTGTATGTATTGGCGGGTCTTTTGCCGTCCGTTCACTTTGGTGCCGCCAAAAACTCAGCATCCTCGCTGATATTGGAATGCGCCTGGTAAGCACAGGGTTCGTGGTAGTTGTCTTTTCTGGCCTTTCCGACGTCTTTGGTGTTGGAACGCATCCCCTGCCGGGTGTACCTTACTTTGGTGTTTGGCAGGCGCGTGGAATGGAAATTGGTTTGGCGATGATTGCCATCGGTTTTATCATCTCTTTTCCTCAATTGAAAAAGAGTCATCAAAAGCTACAATAACCCCATCACCTGCAGCATTTCTTCATTGGTTAAGAACTTGCCATTCGCAAGCGGGTTCTCTTGCGTACGTTGTTGTTCTATCTCCAACAATCGTTCTAAATCTGTTTTGCGAACAACCGGGTTATGCAGACCTGCCATTTTTCTTTCCAATTCGGGGATGCTTATCCCACCTTCAGGCGGTTCACCAGCCAGGTAGAGCGCAATTGCCTGGGCTGCGTTCACGCCATCTTTTTTTGCATTCCCAACCAAACCGCTGCTCGCTTCGCGCGACCAACCAGCGACGAATAGTCCTTTCGAGGGTTCACCTGTTTGCGGGTCTTCGATTTCATATGAAATATCAGAGATCGGGTAATGAGGTTTTTCAGAATGAGCGTAATCATTCCACTTCACCGGAACGCCCAGGTCCTCTTCCACTTTGTCACCAATGGCAAAGATTACTGTGTCTGCTTCCATAAATCTGAAAGTTCCTGACCCGCGTGCTGAAATGGTTTGTTCTTTTTTTACCAACGTGTTTTCTTCAAGCTTGAGAAGTCTCACCCGTCCATTTTCGTCTCCCTGCATTTCAATCGGAGAAACAAGAAAATGCATATGGATAATCGGATTTCGCTCAGTTTTTTCGGTTTTTCCGAATGCCGTGAGGTACTGTTCAACTTCCTTTTCTGGTGACTGTCCGAGCGCTTCCATCATGGGTGTGACACGGGTGATTTCCTGTTTTAGGGCTTCGATGTCGTAACCCGAAATGATGTATTCCAGTTCTTTTTGGGTAAATTTGACCTCAGCCGGACCGCGGCGCACGCAGATGTGGATTTTTTCGACCTGCGGAAGGGTAAGCAAGTACCGCGTCACATCTGCCATTACGTTGCCTGCGCCTACAATCACCACCTGTTTGCCAATTTCCATGCGCGCCTTGCCGTAGGGCGGCAGGCGATTGTAATGGAACACCAGGTCTTTGGCGTGGATTACCCCTTCAAGGTCTTCTCCCGGTATCCCAAGCCATTTCGTCCCTTGAGCGCCGCAGCAAATCAGTACGGCCGAGAAGCCCCAATCAAGCAATGAGGAGATGGAGACTTCTCTATCCTGCCCAACATGAATGTTGCCAAAATAGTAAACGGTGTTGCATGAAAGGATTCGCTGAAATTGTTTGCGCAGCCCATTTTTTAACGTATGCTTCTCTGGGTAGATGCCATACTCAGCCATCCCGCCAGGTTTGATATCTTTATTGAACACGGCAACTGAATACCCCTCGTCCGCCAGTTTTGCCGCAGCATATAAACCAGCCGGGCCAGCACCAATGATAGCCACTCTAATTTTATTGTCCATAGTGCTCCTATTGGATAGCTGAGTTCATTTAATTACTGGTTACCTTCACCAATCTCTCTGTGCTCCCTACCAAGCATTACATCCTTATGCTATATTTATTTAATTATATTCATTTAGAGGTTCTATGGAAGAATTGCTTACAAGAGTTGAGCTTGAAAATGGGTTGAAAGTGGTATTAAAAGAAATCCATAGCGCGCCAATCATCAGCCATTGGCTTTGGTATCAAGTAGGGTCGCGTTATGAGAAACCCGGTCTGACGGGTGTTTCTCATTGGGTGGAGCATATGTTATTCAAAGGCACGCCAAACTTCCCGCCAGGGATCCTTGATAAGGCGATCTCACGCGACGGGGGTTACTGGAATGCCTTTACCTTTCTCGACTGGACAACCTTCTTTGAGACTGTTCCAGCAGGTAAAGTTGATTTACCAATTGCGCTTGAGGCTGACCGCATGGTGAACAGTCTCTTCGATATAGAGGAAGTGAGCTCAGAAAGAACCGTGATCATTTCTGAGAGGGAAGGCAGTGAAAACGAACCTCTCTTCCTGCTGGATGAAGCAATTCAAACCGCCGCATTTGAGCAGCATCCTTACCGCAATGAAATTATCGGTTCCAAAGCGGACCTGTTATCAATCACGCGTGACGACCTCTACAATCATTACCGCGATTATTACAGCCCGGGGAATGCAGTGCTGGCGCTGGCTGGCGATTTCAATAGCACTGAAATGCTCGAGAAAATCAAACAAACTTACCAAAAGCTGCCGGGCAGCAAGGTGAAGCAGCTTAGCCTTCAGCGCGAAGCCCCACTGAAGACTGAAAAAAGGGTCGAAGTGTACGGACCGGGAGAGACCACGTATCTTGTGATTGCGTGGCGTGCACCAGAAGCTGCTGCGGATGACTTTTTCTCGTTTACAATCGCCGACAGCCTGCTGACTGGTCCATCGAGCCTGAATATGTTCGGCGGAGGAGGGGTTTCGAACAAAACCTCGCGGCTTTATCGAAGGTTGGTGGAAAGAGAATTCGCCATCAGCGTTAATGGCTCTCTCCAAGCAACGTACGACCCTTATCTGTACAGCATCACAATTACCGTCAATCCCAGGCGCACTCCAGAAGAAGTGCTGCACGAGGTAGATGAGGAGCTCGACACCTTTTTTCAATCGGCAGTCAAACAGACGGAGATTGACCGCGCAGCAAAACAGGCACGGGCGCTCTTCGCCTACGGCAGCGAAAACATAACCAATCAGGCATTCTGGCTGGGCTACTCGGAAATGTTTGCTGATTACTCATGGTTCACCCAATATACCAATCGGCTTGCTGCAGTAACGCCCGAGGTCTTATTAAAGACCATCCGTGAAAATATGATGCGTGAGCAGCGTGTGGTGGGCATTTACCGCCCGGATGGAGAACAAGCATGAATTCACTGAAACATACAAAGAACACCATTCCGGGCCCTGAAGATATTACCCGCCAAATCCTGCACAATGGGATTGTGCTGTTATCGTATGAGAACTTCAATAGTTCATCTGTGTTTGTTTCTGGCTTCTTGAAAACTGGAAGTGAACGCGACCCCTTGGAAAAACTTGGGTTGGCTTACTTTACTTCTTTGGGGTTAATGCGCGGAACCGCCCACAGTGATTTTCAAAGCCTGCATGACCGGCTCGAATCTGCTGGAGCGTCGTTTGGCTTCGGCGCCAGTGTTCACACCACAAGCTTTAGCGGGCGTGCGCTGGCAGAAGATTTGCCCATGTTGTTTGCAACGCTCGCCGAGACTCTCACTGAACCAAGTTTCCCTTCAGAACATGTGCAGCGGTTACGCGATCAATTGCTCACCGGTTTGGCAATTCGCGCGCAAAATACCAGCGAGATGGCTGCCCTCGCATTTGATTCGCTGCTCTTTCCGCAACATCCATATGGCAGACCGGAGGATGGTGAGGTTGAGACTATTCACGCCATCACGCGTCAAGATCTGGTAGATTTTCACCAGAGCACTTACGGCCCTGCCGGAATGACCATTGCAGTGGTTGGTGCGGTTACGGCCGCGCAAGTGTATGAGCTGGCAGAAAAATCTCTGGGCAATTGGACACACCCGCCAGTTGCCAACCCCGCGCCAATGCCGCCTGTTGCATCGTCTGATCAAACCATCTGGAAACAGGTGGTTATTCCCGGCAAGAGCCAATCTGACCTGGTGATGGGCACACTTGGACCAAAAAGAAAAGACTCAGCCTACCTGGCTGCTTCGCTCGGTAACAGCATCCTTGGTCAATTCGGGCTTATGGGGCGCGTAGGTGATTCAGTGCGCGAAAAAGCCGGGCTGGCTTATTATGCATCTACCAGCCTGAATGCCTGGCTTGAAAACGGGTCGTGGGTGGTTTCAGCCGGGATCAACCCGGAGAATGTGGCTCGAGCTGTCTCGCTAATCATTGACGAGCTGCGCAGGTTCACATCTGAGCCGGTGAGCGCCGAAGAGTTGAGCGACAATCAGAGCTATTACATCGGTCGGTTGCCACTAGGGCTTGAAACGAATTCCGGCGTGGCAAATGCCATCCTCAACTTGGAACGCTTTGACCTTGGGCTTGATTATTTGCAGCGCTACCCCGGTTTAATCCGCTCCATTACGCCGGAAGATGTGCTTGAAGCCGCCCAGAAATTCATTGAACCCGATAAGCTGATCATCGCCTACGCCGGACCCAATAGAAAAGGTAATCAACCGGCATGATGGAGATTACCAGCGGTATCGATATGGTGGAAATCGAACGGTTTCGTTCACTGACACACGAAATTCGCTCCAGGTTTTTACATCGGGTGTTTACACCGGAAGAAATAACCGAGTGCGCGGGGCGCGATGAAAGCCTGGCTGCCCGCTTCGCCGCCAAAGAAGCTGCGGCAAAGGCATTGGGATGTGGTATCGGCAAGGTCAGCTGGCAAGATATCGAAACCCGACTGGACGAAAATGGTAAGCCCACCCTCATCCTGAGCGGTGCAGCATTAGAAACCGCTAATCATCTGGCCTGGAAGTCTTGGTCAATATCCATCAGCCATACCAGAGAATACGCTATCGCCATCGTCAGCGCCTTGTACACCGTAGAATAAACCGCCGAAACCATCATGAAGTTGCTCGCCGTAAGTGATATTGAGGTTCCACTGCTTTACAGCCCGATGGTTGTTGAGCGGTTTCACGATGTTGACCTCATCCTTTCGTGCGGTGATCTGCCTTATTTTTACATTGAGTACATGGTTTCCATGCTCAATGTGCCCTGCTATTTTGTCCGCGGCAACCATGCCAGCCGCAAAGAGTTTGGTGTTGCAGGAGAGCGAAAATACCCCTGGGGGTCAGTGGACCTGCACAACAGATGTGTTGAAGATGACAGCGGTTTACTGATTGCCGGTCTGGAAGGATCGTTGCGCTACAACAACGGACCTTATCAATACACCCAGTCACAATACTGGGAAATGGTATTGAGTTTGGTGCCTCGTTTGATGATCAACAAATTGAAATTAGACCGCTACCTTGATGTTTTCATCGCCCATGCGCCGCCGTGGCAAGTGCACGATGAGAAAGATCTGCCTCATCGCGGAATCAAAGCCTTCCGTTGGCTGATAGATGTTTTTAAACCTGCATACTTTTTACATGGGCATATTCATATCTACCGACAGGATACCGTCACCCGCTCAATTGTAGGCGCAACCACGGTACAAAACGTATACGGTTACCAAACGCTTTCCATCCCTCTCCCGCATAAAAGAAGCTGGCAAAAAAAGAGATAAAGCCATGAGTGATAACAGACCTGATAACAATAGCTTTGGCAGCCTTGCCCGACATGATTTCAGCCATGCTTACCAGAAAGGTTTCTGGCGTTCCATTTTTAGCTGGCTCAGCCACAGCAATAATGAGCTTTTGCCTTATGAAGAGGTGCTCAAGCACCTGCCCATGCGCGGACAGAACTACATCGGTGTTCGTCAGATAGAAACCGATAAGATCATCGGTTCTGTCAGCCGCTACAACGATTTTGATCGTGCCTTCCTACCGCGGCAAACGCACACGCGCTCACGCTGGGAGAGCATTGACCTGGCGCACTTTAAAAGCATCATTTTGCCTCCTATTGAGGTGTATAAGATTGGTGATTTCTACTTCGTGAAAGATGGCAATCATCGGGTCTCAGTTGCGCGGGAAAAAGGGCAGGTTTACGTGGATGCTTTTGTGACCGAAATTCATACTGCAGGCAAGATCAGCCGCGACACAGACATCAACAGCCTGTTATTACAGCAGGAATACACTGATTTTATCTCCCAGACCAAGCTCGATCTCCTATACCCCAATGAGGATTTTCAGTTTTCCATTCCTGGGCAATATGAAAAGGTATTACAGCATATAAGTGTTCACCGCTGGTTTATGGGTGAGAAGCTGAATCATGATATAAGCGATGAAGAAGCTGTAACCGGGTGGTACCGCCAGGTTTATCAGCCTTTGATTCGGATTATACGCAAGCACGAAATCCTCAAAAACTTTCCAGGCCGTACGGAAATGGACTTGTACTTGTGGATAATCGAACATCGCTGGTATTTGACAGAAGAGCAAAAGAAGAAAGTTACACTAGAGGCAGCCGCAACGAACTTTGTCAATCAATTTTCAACACGTCCCTTTCATCACCTAAAGCAGGCATGGACGAATTTGATGAAGAAGCTCTTTGGGAAATTTAAATAAAAATGCCGCCCATAAAGGCGGCTTTAGTAATTTCTGAAAAGTATTAACAGCTCTTAATCCCCAACCAAAAATGATCTGGCAAGACCATCTGATCAGTTTGCACTTCGATACTCGCCCCTTTTAGAGAGGGTTCTATTTGCGTCGCTGGATTCACAAAACAGAGATCTGGTTCTTGACCATATTTCTTATAATAATAATCCGTTGCGCGGTTAATTTTGGTAACCACATCTACCTTTGGATCATTATCAAACCACAACATGCCAATATTCATCTCACACTCCATAAAATCGCGATTAACTTAACAATTGCAAGGTTCGGACCACAATTATCACAGAAGGAGATCGAAAATTAGGCAACTCCATTCATCCCACATTGCTCTCAATAAATGGGAATGTCGATAGATTAATTTTCGTTTTTAAGGTATGCTTTATAGTAATTCAGTCACTGCGGAGGAATACATGTTAAAAGAAATCACGAATGATGCTGAAAACCGGATGAAAGGCGCATTGGTTGCGTTGGAGGAAGACCTCACTACCATACGCACCGGCAGGGCAACCCCCGCTCTGGTGGAAAAACTTCCCATTGATTATTTCGGCATGCCCACCCCATTACTACAGCTGGCAACCATTTCGATCCCCGAAGCCCGCGCAATTTTGATTAAACCGTTTGATCCTACAACCTTGAGAACCATTGAGCGTTCGATTTTGGCGTCTGACCTTGGTTTAACCCCAAACAACGATGGCAAAGCAATTCGGCTAAACTTGCCGCCGCTTACGCAGGAACGCAGACGAGACCTGGTTAAAGTTGTGAGCACGCGCCTTGAAGAAGCGCGGGTCGCCATCAGGAATATCCGCCGCGACCTGATCAAAGATCTAAGAGATTTGGAGAAGGAAAAACTGATTCCCAAAGATGATCTGCTGATTGGTGAAGAAGATTTGCAAAAAATGACTGACCAGATGATTGAGCAAATTGAGCAAATCGGTAAGCGTAAAGAAGCCGAAATTATGGAAGTTTAGGTTTGTCAGCCATAAACGCGATGAACGAACATCCTGGAAGAATTCCCGCTCATATCGCCATCATCATGGATGGAAATGGCCGTTGGGCAGAAGCCCGCGGACAGACACGCCTGGATGGGCATCGTGCAGGAACTGAGAACTTACGCCAGATCATCAAAGCCTGTGTAGAGCTGGGTATTCAACACCTTACACTATACGCATTTTCAACGGAAAACTGGAACCGTCCAAAAAATGAAGTGGATGGTTTGATCACAATTCTCGAAACCTACCTGGACAAAGAAGTGGATGAGTTGTGCGCTGAAGGCGTGCGATTGAACCATATTGGGCGGCTTGAAGCCATGCCAGAATCAGTGAGAAAGAAGGTTGAACGTTCCATGCAGGTTACCTGCGGGAACTCGCGTTTGATGCTGCACCTCGCCTGGAATTACGGCGGGCGCGATGAAATTGTTCACGCCATTCAAAAAATCATCTTAAACAAGGTCCCCGCCGCTTCGATTACGGAAGACCTGGTCGATCAATACCTGTATACCTCTGGTACGCCCGACCCCGACTTGATTATCCGCACCTCAGGAGAGATGCGTGTGAGCAATTTCCTTATCTGGCAAGGGGCGTACTCAGAGTGGTATTTCACAAACACACTTTGGCCAGATTTTGATAAGCGCGAATTGCAAAAAGCCATTGCCTCTTATGGGCAGCGTGAACGTCGCTTTGGAGGGATTTCCAGTCAACCAGATGAAAGCTGATATCCCACTGCGAAGACGATTGATTGTCATCAACATCATGCTCCCATGCCTGGTGTTTTTTGCATATCTTGGCGGCTGGCCTTTTACCATTTTCGTGGCTCTCGTTTTGCTGGTTGCAACTTGGGAGTTATGGCGGCTTTATCGTACGGGTAAGTACGCTCCATCGTTAGTTGTGATGGGGGTTTTTGTTCCCCTGGCGGTGATTCTGCGCCATCTTTACAACTTCCAATACAGCGATCTCTGGCTCGCGGCCCTGGTGATCATCTCCATGTTTGTCTTTGTGGTGCAGCAAGAACGCGGCAGCCTGACAGCCGCGGTTGATTTTCTGTTGACAGTGGGCGGTGCAGTTTACCTGGGCTGGCTTGGAAGTTATGCGGTTTCATTGCGCGCTTTGGAAAACGGACTTTACTGGGTGGTGCTGGTTTTTCCGATTATTTCGGTTGCAGATACTGGCGCGTATATCTTCGGCAGGTTATTTGGCAAGCACAAGATGATTCCGCATGTGAGCCCGAAGAAATCGTGGGAAGGATACATCGGCGGGATCCTTGTGGGTATGCTCGGCGGCTATGGATTGGCTGCGCTTTGGCATGCGGTGGCACCCAACATCATCCCCTGGTATGGGGTGGTGCTTGGGGCGGGTATTTCCATTCTCGCTCCGTTTGGCGATTTTGGAGAGAGCATGATCAAACGCCAGTTTGGCGCCAAAGATTCTGGCAAGTTATTACTCGAACACGGCGGTTTCCTTGACCGCATGGACTCGTCACTGTGGGCAGCGGCCATTGGCTATTATCTAATCATTGTATTGACACATTAACCCAAAAAACCAACTGGGAGAGAACATGCCAAATACTACACCAACCAGCAACCTGGCTTTTGATTTAGTTCGTGTTACTGAGGCTGCAGCCCTTTCGGCAGGCAGAATGATGGGAAGAGGTGACAAGAACGGGGCAGATAAAGCTGCCGTCGATGCCATGCGCGTTATGCTCAACTCAATCAACATCCGCGGGACAGTAGTCATTGGCGAGGGGGAGAAGGATGAAGCGCCGATGCTCTACAACGGCGAGGTTCTCGGCACAGGCAATGGCCCAGAGGTGGATATTGCCGTTGACCCGATTGAAGGCACCCGTCCGCTGGCATATGGGTTGTGGAACTCAATTTCGACCGTAGCGCTTGCGCCACGCGGAACAATGTTCAACCCCGGCCCATTTGTTTACATGAATAAAATTGCAGTCGGCCCATCTGCCATTCACCATGTG
>WPCI01161824.1_pt1 | contig 38622 bp, 36 predicted proteins | sample 5399871 | NCBI WGS metagenome assembly WPCI01 (sample SAMN12869469, study PRJNA574797) | sludge metagenome | isolation source: wastewater treatment of pH7 | place: China:Beijing | collected 2019-05-20 | reverse complement strand
GCGCGCAAGGGCGCCCGGCCGAAGCCGGCATCGCTGCCGTCCGCGGCCGACCTGATGGCGCGCCCGGCCGCCAAGGCTCCGGCGGAAAAGGCGCCGGAACTGCTGAAGAAGCCGCGCGCCGGCAAGGGCGACGACCTGAAGCTCATCTGGGGAGTCGGCCCGAAGCTCGAAAAGATGCTGAACGGCATGGGCGTATGGCACTTCGACCAGATTGCCGCCTGGGGCAGGGCGGAGCTCGCCTGGGTCGACGACCGGCTCGAAGGCTTCAAGGGGCGTGCCTCGCGTGACGAATGGGTCAAGCAGGCCAAAAAACTCGCAACCGGCTGGCGTCCGTCCAAGGGCGTCGGCGACAGGCCGGAGTAAGCGGACATGACCATGAAGCCGTCGCTCACCGATCGGGTTGCCTGCTGGTCCTGCGCCCGCTGGACCGCCGTGAAAACCGGCATCGCCGCGACCGTCGCCATCGGTGCCGCGATCGTTTCGGGCGACGCGGCCTGGCTGAAGCTCGCCGGGGTCTTCGCCGGGTTCGGCATCGTCGCGGCCGGCCTGAGCCTGATCGCGCCGCCGGCCGGCGGTTCGTGCAACATCAGCGAGCGTTCCGATGCTTAAAGACCAGGACCGCATCTTCACCAACATCTACGGCCGGTTCGACAGGTCGCTTGCCGGCGCGATGGCGCGCGGCCACTGGGATGGCACCCGGGCGATCATCGACAAGGGCCGCGACTGGATCGTCAACGAGATGAAGGCCTCGGGCCTGCGCGGGCGCGGTGGCGCCGGCTTCCCGACCGGCCTGAAATGGTCGTTCATGCCGAAGGCATCGGACGGCCGCCCGTCCTACCTGGTCGTCAACGCCGACGAATCGGAACCAGGCACCTGCAAGGATCGCGAGATACTGCGCCACGATCCGCACACGCTGGTGGAAGGCTGCCTCATCGCTGGGTTCGCCATGGGCGCGGTCGCCGCCTACATCTATGTGCGCGGCGAGTTCATCCGCGAGCGCGAAGCGCTGCAGCGCGCCATCGACGAGGCCTACGCCGCCAAATTGCTCGGCAGGAACAACGTCAACGGCTACGATTTCGAGGTTTACGTCCATCACGGCGCCGGCGCCTACATCTGCGGCGAGGAAACGGCGCTGCTGGAAAGCCTGGAAGGCAAGAAGGGCCAGCCGCGGCTGAAGCCGCCGTTCCCGGCCAATGTCGGCCTCTATGGCTGCCCGACCACGGTCAACAATGTCGAATCGATCGCGGTCGCGCCGACCATCCTGCGCCGCGGCGCGGCCTGGTTCTCCTCGTTCGGCCGACCGAACAATGTCGGCACAAAGCTGTTCTGCGTGTCGGGCCACGTCAACACGCCGGCGACCGTGGAAGAGGCGATGGGCATTTCCTTCCGCGAGCTCATCGACACCCATTGCGGCGGCATCCGCGGCGGCTGGGACAATCTGCTCGCCGTCATTCCCGGTGGCTCGTCGGTGCCGCTGGTGCCGGCAAAGGAGATCATCGACGCGCCGATGGACTTCGACGGCCTGCGCGACTTGAAGTCGGGCCTCGGCACGGCGGCGGTCATCGTCATGGACAAGTCGACCGACATCGTGAAGGCGATCGCGCGGCTCTCCTACTTCTACAAGCACGAGAGCTGCGGCCAGTGCACGCCGTGCCGCGAGGGCACAGGCTGGATGTGGCGCGTGATGGAACGGCTGACCAGGGGCGAGGCGCAGAAGTCCGAAATCGACATGCTGCTCGACGTCACCAAGCAGGTCGAAGGCCACACGATCTGCGCGCTCGGCGATGCGGCGGCCTGGCCGATCCAGGGCCTGATCCGCCACTTCCGCCCGGAGATCGAGCGCCGCATCGACGAGTTCTCGCGCAACAGCCACCGGGTGCAGCCGGTGCTGCAGGCAGCGGAGTAGGAGGCCGGCATGGCAACCGAAAAGGGATCAAGGGGCGCGCAATTCGCATCCGATCCGTTCGGGTTCGGCGCGATGGCGTCGATGTCCGGCGCCAATCCGGCGATGCAGCCGCTCGCCGCGGCCGCGGCACTCTCCGCACTCGGTTTCGGCATGTGGAGCCAGGCGTTCGGCCTGTGGTACGGCGCGGCCGAGGCGATGCTGGCAAGGCCGACCGCCCGAGCCGCATCCGCCCGGGCCGACGACGACCCGCTGGCGCCGGCGGTAGGGGTCCTTGACCAGGGGGAGGCGGTTCGGCTGGCTGCCGAGACCGTGGCCTATGACGCCGCCCATGTCATGGAAGAGGCGCTCGACATCGTCGGCCACGCGGTCGCCGACATCGTGCACGATCTGACCGGCGTGGCGCCGTCGCTGGCCGAAAAGGTCGCCGCGCTGATGCCGGAGGATTTCCGCCGCCCCGCCCGGATCGACAGGCCGGACGCGCCCGATGACCTGAAGCTGATTTCCGGCATCGGCCCGAAGCTCGAAAAGGTGCTGAACGGGCTCGGCGTGTGGACCTGGCGCCAGATCGCCGACTGGGGCGCGGAGGAAATCGCCTGGGTCGATGATGAATTGCGGTTTTCCGGCCGCATCGTGCGCGACGATTGGAAAGCCCAGGCGCAAGCGCTCGCCCGCGGCGGACGCGACGAATATGTGAAGGTTTTCGGCCGCGAGCCGAGGTGAGGGATGGGCGGGGCGACCCGCCGGGATTGGCAGGACATGGCGAAACTCAAGGTCGACGGCAAAGAGATCGAGGTTCCCGATCACTACACGCTCCTGCAGGCTGCCGAGGCTGCGGGCGCCGAAGTGCCGCGTTTCTGCTTCCATGAGCGCCTGTCGGTGGCGGGCAACTGCCGCATGTGCCTGGTCGAGGTGAAGGGCGGGCCGCCGAAGCCCCAGGCCTCCTGCGCCATGGGCGTGCGCGACCTGCGTCCGGGACCGAACGGCGAAGCGCCGGAGATGTTCACCAACTCGCCGATGGTCAAGAAGGCGCGGGAAGGGGTGATGGAGTTCCTGCTCATCAACCATCCGCTCGATTGCCCGATCTGCGACCAGGGCGGCGAATGCGACCTGCAGGACCAGGCCATGGCGTTCGGCGGCGATGCCTCGCGCTTTGCCGAAAACAAGCGCGCGGTGGAGGACAAGGACCTCGGCCCGCTGGTCAAGACCGTGATGACGCGCTGCATCCATTGCACGCGCTGCGTCCGTTTCACCACCGAAATCGCCGGCATCACCGAACTCGGCCTGACCGGGCGCGGCGAGGATGCCGAGATCGCCTCCTATCTCGAGCGCGCACTGACATCGGAACTGCAGGGCAACGTGATCGACCTGTGCCCGGTCGGGGCGCTGACCTCGAAGCCCTATGCCTTTCATGCCCGGCCGTGGGAACTCAACAAGACCGAATCCATCGACGTCATGGATGCCGTCGGCTCGGCGATCCGCGTCGACACGCGCGGCCGCGAGGTCATGCGCATCCTGCCGCGCCTGAACGAGGCGGTGAACGAGGAGTGGATCTCCGACAAGACCCGGTTCGTCTGGGACGGCCTGAAGACCCAGCGCCTCGACCGGCCATACGTGCGCCGCGACGGCAAGCTGCGTCCCGCAACTTGGGCCGAAGCGTTCGATGCGGTGAAAGCGGCCGTGGCCAGGGCTACGCCGGAAAGGATCGGCGCCATCGCCGGCGATCTGGCGACGGTGGAGGAAATGTACGCGCTGAAGGCGCTGATGACCGCGCTCGGCTCGCCGAACATCGACTGCCGCCAGGACGGGGCGAAGCTCGACCCGTCCAGGGGCCGCGCCACCTACCTGTTCAACCCGTCGATCGACGGCATCGAGCAGGCCGATGCGCTGCTGCTCGTCGGCGCCAATCCGCGCCTGGAAGCGGCAATCCTCAACACCCGCATCCGCAAGCGCTGGCGCACCGGAAAGCTCCAGATCGCCTCGGTCGGCGCGATGGGCGAACTGCGCTACGGCTACGAGACGCTGGGCGAGGGCACCGCGACGCTGGCCGAACTCGCTGCCGGCAAGGGCCGGTTCCTCGCCACGATGAAGAAGGCGGCACACCCGATGGTGATCGTCGGTCCGGGCGCCGTGGCCCGCCCCGACGGGCAGGCGGTGTTGGCGATGGCGGCCGAAATCGCGCGGGCGACCGGCGCGCTCAAGGCGGACTGGAACGGCTTTGCCGTGCTGTCGGCGGCGGCTTCGCGCGTCGGCGGCCTCGACATCGGCTTTGTGCCGGCAAGGGGCGGCAAGGACGCCGCCGGCATGGTGAAGGGCATGGACGTGCTGTTCCTGCTCGGCGCCGACGAGATCGACCTGAAGCCGGCCAGGGACACCTTCGTCATTTATCTGGGATCGCACGGCGATGCCGGCGCGCACCGCGCCGATGTCATCCTGCCGGGTGCCGCCTACACCGAGAAGTCCGGTACCTATGTCAACACCGAGGGTCGCGTGCAGATGACGGCGCGCGCCGCGTTCGCGCCCGGCGAGGCGCGCGAGGACTGGGCCGTGCTCAGGGCATTGTCGGCCACGCTCGGCCGCGCGCTGCCGTTCGATTCGCTCGACCAGTTGCGGGCGCGCCTCCACGCCGAGCATCCGCACATGGCTGCCATCGACGCCATCGCACCGGGACGTGCCGACGATGTGGCGGCGATCGCGTCGAAAACCGGGAAAACCGGGTCGAAGCCGTTTGCCAGCGCCGTCGAAGACTTCTATCTGACCAACCCGGTCGCCCGCGCCTCCGCCGTCATGGCCGAATGCTCGGCGCTGGCCAGGGGCGGTCTCAAGGCCGCGGCGGAATAGGGGCAGGGACATGGAAGCGTTTTTCTGGACCTGGGTCTGGCCGCCGCTGCTGATGGCGTTGCAATCGGTGCTCCTGCTCGTGGCGCTGCTGATCTTCACCGCCTTCATCCTGTGGGGCGACCGCAAGATCTGGGCGGCGGTGATGCTGCGGCGCGGCCCGAACGTGGTCGGTCCGTGGGGTCTGCTGCAATCCTTCGCCGATTTCATCAAGTTCGCCGTCAAGGAACCTGTGATCCCGGCCGGCGCCAACAAGGGCGTCTTCCTGCTGGCGCCGCTGGTCTCCGCCGTGCTGGCGCTCGCGGCCTGGGCCGTGATCCCGCTCAATGACGGATGGGCCATTGCCTCCATCAATGTCGGCATCCTCTACGTCTTCGCCATTTCCTCGCTCGAGGTCTACGGCGTGATCATGGGCGGCTGGGCCTCGAACTCGAAATACCCATTCCTCGGCGCGCTGCGCTCCGCCGCGCAGATGGTGTCCTACGAGGTGTCGATCGGTTTCGTCATCGTCACCGTGCTCTTGACCGTCGGATCGCTGAACCTCTCCGACATCGTCATTGCCCAGGGCGACGGGCTCGGCACGCGCCTCGGCCTGCCGAACTCGCTCCTCGACTGGCACTGGCTCGGCCTGTTCCCGATGTTCGTGATCTTCTTCATCTCGGCGCTGGCCGAGACCAACCGCCCGCCGTTCGACCTGGTCGAGGCGGAATCGGAGCTCGTCGCCGGCCACATGGTGGAATATTCCTCCACGCCGTACCTGCTGTTCATGCTCGGCGAATACATCGCCATCCTCTTGATGTGCGCGCTGACGACCGTGCTCTTCCTCGGCGGCTGGCTGCCGCCGGTCGACATCGCGCCGTTCAACTGGCTGCCGGGCGTCTTCTGGTTCGTCTTCAAGCTGACGGCGGTCTTCTTCATGTTTTCCATGGTGAAGGTCATCGTCCCGCGCTACCGCTACGACCAGCTCATGCGGCTTGGCTGGAAGGTGTTCCTGCCGATCTCCCTGTTCATGGTCGTGGCGACCGCCGCGTTCCTCAAGCTGATGGGGTGGGCGTGATGGCCGTGCTCTTCCAGGCTGCGAAATCGCTGCTGCTGACGGAATTCGTCAGCGCCTTCTTCCTGGCGATGCGCTACTTCTTCGCCCCGAAGGCGACGGTGAACTATCCGCACGAGAAGGGGCCGGTAAGCCCGCGCTTCCGCGGCGAGCACGCGCTGCGCCGCTATCCGAACGGCGAGGAACGCTGCATCGCCTGCAAGCTGTGCGAGGCGATCTGCCCGGCGCAGGCCATCACCATCGAAGCCGGCCCGCGCCGCAACGACGGCACCCGCCGCACCGTGCGCTACGACATCGACATGGTGAAATGCATCTATTGCGGCTTCTGCCAGGAGGCCTGCCCGGTGGACGCCATCGTCGAGGGGCCGAACTTCGAATTCGCGACGGAGACGCGCGAGGAACTCTACTACGACAAGGAGCGCCTGCTCGCCAACGGCGACCGGTGGGAGCGCGAGATCGCGCGCAACATCGCGGCGGACGCGCCCTGGCGCTGAAGGACTGAACGCGGCGGCGCCGGATGCGGCGTCGCGGCCAAGGATTGGGGATGACCATGCTGACCGGGGTTTCGGCCGCATTCTTCTACCTGTTTTCGCTCGTGGCGGTATTCGCCGCGGTGATGGTCGTGTCCGCGCGCAATCCGGTGCACGCGGTGCTTTACCTCATCCTTGCCTTCATCAATGCCGCCGGCCTGTTCATGCTGACGGGTGCTGAATTCCTCGCCATGATCCTGCTCGTCGTTTATGTCGGCGCGGTCGCGGTGCTGTTCCTGTTCGTGGTCATGATGCTCGACGTCGACTTCGCCGCGATGAAGCGCTCGCTCGCCGTGCATGCGCCGGTCGGCGCTCTGGTCGGGGTGGTGCTGGCCGGCGAACTCATCGTCGTGGCGACGGGCTGGGCACTGTCGCCGAAACTGGGCGGGGCGATCGCGCTGCCGACGCCCGACCCGGCGACGCGCCACAACACCGCCGCGCTCGGCGACATCCTGTACACGGACTACATCCACTACTTCCAGATCGCCGGGATCGTGCTGCTCGTGGCCATGATCGGCGCCATTGTGCTGACCCTGCATCGCAAGCCCGGCGCCAAGCGCCAGTCGATCCCGGCGCAGGTCGGGCGCTCGGCCGCGGACGCGATCGAGGTCGTCAAGGTGGAATCGGGCAAGGGGCTGTGACCATGACCGTCGGCATCACCCATTATCTCACCGTCTCGGCGATCCTGTTCGCGCTCGGCGTGTTCGGCATCGTGCTGAACCGCAGGAACGTTATCGTCATCCTGATGTCGGTCGAGCTCATCCTTCTTGCCGTCAACATCAACTTCGTCGCCTTTTCGGCGGCCCTTGGCGACCTGGTCGGGCAGGTGTTTGCGCTGTTCGTTCTGACGGTCGCTGCCGCCGAGGCCGCCATCGGCCTCGCCATCCTCGTCGTCTTCTTCCGCGCCCGCGGCACGATCGACGTCGAGGACGCCAACATGATGAAGGGCTGAGCCGGACCATGTATCAGGCCATCGTATTCCTCCCCCTGATCGGCTTCCTGATCGCCGGCCTGTTCGGCCGTTCGATCGGTGCGAAGGCATCCGAGTACGTCACCTCCGGGCTGATGGTGGTCGCCGCGGTGCTGTCGTGGATCGCGTTCCTGTCATTCGGCTGGTCGGCCGAAGCCAAGGCCTTCACCGTGCCGGTGCTGCGCTTCATCCAGTCCGGCGCGCTTTCGGTGGACTGGGCGCTGCGGATCGACACGCTGACGGTGGTCATGCTCGTCGTCGTCAACACCGTGTCGTCGCTCGTGCACATCTACTCGATCGGCTACATGCATCACGATCCGCATCGGCCGCGCTTCTTCGCCTACCTGTCGCTGTTCACCTTCGCCATGCTGATGCTGGTGACGTCGGACAATCTTGTGCAGATGTTCTTCGGCTGGGAGGGCGTCGGCCTCGCCTCCTACCTGCTTATCGGCTTCTGGTACAAGAAGCCGTCGGCCAATGCCGCGGCGATCAAGGCCTTCGTCGTCAATCGCGTCGGCGATTTCGGCTTCGCGCTCGGCATCTTCGGCGTCTTCGTGCTTTTCGGCTCGATCTCGTTCGACACCATCTTTGCCGGCGCGGCCAACTGGCTGCCGGCCGGCGGCCATGGCGCGGAAGGCGGCGAGGCGGTCTGGACGTTCCTCGGCTGGTCGCTCGACAAGCAGGCGGCCATCACCGTCGTCTGCCTGCTCCTGTTCATGGGCGCGATGGGCAAGAGCGCGCAGGTGCCGCTGCACACCTGGCTGCCGGACGCCATGGAAGGCCCGACGCCCGTGTCGGCGCTGATTCATGCCGCCACGATGGTGACGGCCGGCGTGTTCATGGTGGCGCGCCTGTCTCCGCTGTTCGAGCTGTCGCACACCGCACTGCTCGTGGTCACGATCGTCGGCGCGTTCACGGCATTCTTTGCCGCGACAGTCGGCCTGGTGCAGAACGACATCAAGCGTGTCATCGCCTATTCGACCTGCTCGCAGCTTGGCTACATGTTCGTGGCGCTCGGCGTCGGCGCCTATGGCGCGGCGATCTTCCACCTGTTCACGCACGCTTTCTTCAAGGCGCTGCTGTTCCTTGGCGCCGGATCGGTGATCCACGCGGTGTCGGACGAGCAGGACATGCGCAACATGGGCGGCCTGCGCACGCACATTCCGACGACCTACTGGATGATGATGATCGGCACGCTGGCGCTGACGGGCCTCGGCATTCCGGGCACCATCCTCGGCACCGCCGGCTTCTTCTCCAAGGACGCCATCGTCGAAAGCGCCTTCATGAGCCACAGCGCCGCGGCCGGCATCGCCTTCGGGCTCCTGGTGCTCGCCGCCGTGTTCACCAGCTTCTACTCCTGGCGCCTCGTGTTCATGACCTTCCACGGCACGCCGCGCGCCAGCCACGAGGTCATGCACCATGTGCACGAGAGCCCGCTGGTCATGCTTGCCCCGCTCGGCGTTCTGGCCCTCGGCGCCCTGTTTGCCGGCCTCGTCTTCCATGGCGTGTTCATCGGCGAGGGCTATGGCGAATTCTGGAAGACGGCGCTGTTCACCGGGGCCGACAACCACATCCTGCACGATATTCACGAGGCGCCGTTCTGGGTGAAGGCTTCGCCGTTTGCCGCCATGCTCGTCGGCTTCGTCGCCGCCTGGTATTTCTACATTCGCTCGCCCGGAACCCCGAAGCAGCTGGCTGCCGACCATCGCGGCCTCTACGCGTTCCTGCTCAACAAGTGGTACTTCGACGAGCTTTACGACCTGATCTTCGTCCGTCCGGCCAAGTGGCTCGGCCGCTTCCTGTGGAAGCGCGGCGACGGCTGGCTGATCGACGGCTTCGGGCCTGACGGCGTGTCGGCGCGTGTGCTCGACATCACCGGACGGATTGCCAGGCTGCAGTCGGGCTACATCACAACCTACGCCTTCGCCATGCTCATCGGGGTCGCCGCACTGGTCACCTGGGTGATGCTCGGGAGCAATTGACCATGACCGACTGGCCCATCCTCTCCACGGTCACCTTCCTGCCGCTGGTCGGCGCGCTGCTGATCCTGTTCATCCGCGACGGTTCCGAAGCCGCGGTGCGCAACATCCGCATGATCGCGCTGTGGACGACGCTCGTCACCTTCGCGGTGTCGGCGCTGATCTGGATCGGGTTCAACAATGCCGATCCCGGCTTCCAGATGGTCGAGAAGGTCGAGTGGCTCGGCGGCGGCATTGCCTACCACATGGGCGTCGACGGCATTTCCATGCTGTTCGTGATGCTGACCACCTTCCTGATGCCGATCGCCATCCTGGCGAGCTTCGGCGTGGAGAAGCGGGTCAAGGACTACATGATCGCCTTCCTGGTGCTGGAAACGCTGATGATCGGCGTGTTCTGCGCCCTGGACCTCTTCCTGTTCTACGTGTTCTTCGAGGCTGGCCTCATCCCGATGTTCATCATCATCGGCGTGTGGGGCGGCAAGCGCCGGGTCTATGCCTCGTTCAAGTTCTTCCTCTACACGCTCGCCGGCTCGGTGCTGATGCTGATCGCGGTGATGGCGATGTATGTGACCGCCGGCACCACCGATATCCCGACGCTGATGACGCACCAGTTCCCCGTGGACATGCAGAAATGGCTGTGGGTGGCGTTCTTCGCGTCCTTCGCGGTGAAGATGCCGATGTGGCCGGTGCACACCTGGCTGCCCGACGCCCACGTCGAGGCGCCGACCGCCGGCTCGGTGATCCTGGCGGCGATCCTGCTGAAGATGGGCGGCTACGGCTTCCTGCGCTTCTCGCTGCCGATGTTCCCGGTCGCCTCGGCCGACTTCGCGCCCTTCGTCTTCGCGCTCTCCGTCATCGCCATCGTCTACACCTCGCTGGTGGCGCTGATGCAGGAGGACATGAAGAAGCTGATCGCCTACTCGTCGGTTGCCCACATGGGCTACGTGACCATGGGCATCTTCGCGCTCAACCAGAACGGCGTACAGGGCGCGCTGTTCCAGATGCTGTCGCACGGTCTCGTCTCGGGCGCGCTCTTCCTCTGCGTCGGCGTCGTCTATGACCGCATGCACACGCGCGAGATCGACGCCTATGGCGGCCTCGTCAACAACATGCCGAAGTACGCCGTCGCCTTCCTGATCTTCACCATGGCCAATGTCGGGCTTCCCGGCACATCCGGGTTCATCGGCGAGTTCCTGACGCTGCTCGGCGTCTTCCAGGTCAACACCTGGGTGGCACTGATCGCGACCACCGGCGTGATCCTGTCCGCGGCTTACGCGCTGTGGCTCTACCGCCGCGTCGTCTTTGGCGTGCTGGAAAAGGACGCGCTGAAGGCGCTCGGCGACCTGACGCTGCGCGAAAAGCTGACGCTCTGGCCGCTCCTGGCGCTGACCATCTTCTACGGCGTCTATCCGGCGCCGATCTTCGACGCCACGGCCAAGTCGGTCGAGGCGCTCATCAACAATGTCACTGTTTCGCTGCAGGCGGTCCAGACCGCCGTGGCGAACTGAACGCGCGGAGCCGATCATGACGCCCGAACTCAGCGCCAGTCTCGCTCTTGCACTGCCCGAACTCATCATCGTCGTCGGCGCGCTCGTCCTTTTGATGGTCGGCGTGTTCATGGGCGATCGGTCGGTCCGCCTTGTCACCATCCTCTCCGGGTTCGTGCTCATCGGCGCGGGCGTCGTGCTGGCGCGCATGACGGATGGCGGCGCGGCGTTCGGCGGCGCCTTCATGCTCGATCCGTTCGCCCGCCTGATGAAGGTGCTGGTCATCGCCGGTTCGGTCGTCACGCTTGCCATGTCGGGCGATTTCATGCGCGAGGAGCGTTTCGAGCGCTTCGAGTTCCCGATCCTCGTGCTGCTGTCGACCGCCGGCATGATGCTGATGGTGTCGGCATCGAACCTCCTGGCGCTCTATCTCGGGCTCGAACTGCAGTCGCTGGCGCTCTATGTGCTGGCGGCCTCCAACCGCGACAATGCGCGCTCGACCGAGGCGGGCCTGAAGTACTTCGTGCTCGGGGCGCTGTCGTCCGGCATGCTGCTCTACGGCATCTCGCTGGTCTACGGCTTCACCGGATCGGTCGATTTCGCAACGATCGCGCGCGTGCTGGGCGAGGGCGGGCGCTCGCTTGGCCTTGTCTTCGGCCTGGTGTTCATCCTCGCCGGCCTGGCGTTCAAGATTTCCGCGGTGCCGTTCCACATGTGGACCCCGGACGTCTATGAGGGCGCGCCGACGCCGATCACCGCCTTCTTCGCCGCCGCGCCGAAGATGGCCGCCATGGCGCTCATCGTGCGCGTCACCTACGGTGCCTTCGCGCCGGTCGCGGCCGACTGGCGCCAGATCCTGTCGTTCGTGGCAATCGCGTCCATGGCGCTCGGCGCGTTCGGCGCCATCGGCCAGACCAACATCAAGCGCCTGATGGCCTACTCTTCGATCGGCCACATGGGCTTCGCGCTGGTCGGCCTGGCCGCCGGAACCGCCGCCGGCGTTCGCGGCGTCGTCATCTACATGTTCATCTACCTGGTCATGACGCTCGGCACCTTCGCCTTCATCCTGGCCATGAAGCGCAAGGACGGGCGGGTGGAAGGCATTGCCGACCTCTCCGGCGCGGCCACCACCAATCCGGTGATGGCGGCGGTACTGACGCTGCTGATGTTCTCGCTCGCCGGCATTCCGCCACTCGCCGGGTTCTTTGCCAAATGGTACGTGTTCCTGGCCGCCGTCGAAGCCGGGCTCTACCCGCTGGCCGTCATCGGCGTGCTCGCCTCGGTGGTCGGGGCGTTCTACTATCTGCGCGTCATCAAGATCATGTGGTTCGACGAGCCGAAGGGCGCGTTCGTGCCGACCGGGCCGACGCTTGCCGCCGTGCTCGGCGTGTCGGGCGTGTTCATCCTGTTCTACATGCTGATCGGCGGGCCGGTCTCGCGTGCCGCGGAAGCCGCGGCGGCGAGCTTCTTCTGAGTTGGAGCACGCCGCGCGCCCCGCGACATGGCCCGAAGGCTGGCGACGTATCGCGCTCGCCGACGTGGTCTCGACCAACGCCGAGGCGATGGCACGTGCGCGCGCCGGCGATCCGGGCCGCCTGTGGGTGACGGCGGTGTCGCAGTCCGGCGGACGCGGCCGGCAGGGGCGCACCTGGGTCTCCGAACCGGGCAACCTCTATGCCTCGGCGCTGCTCGTCGATCCCGCGCCGATCGAACGCGTCGGCACATTGCCGCTTGTCGTGGCGCTGGCGGTGCATGACGCGCTGCTGCCCGATTTCGCAGCATTTCCCGGCCGGCTGAAGATCAAGTGGCCGAATGACATCCTCATCGACGGCGCCAAGGTGAACGGCGTGCTGATCGAAAGCGAGCGCCTCTCCGACGGTCGGCTCGCGGTGGTGGCCGGCATCGGCGTGAATGTGGTCTCGCATCCCGGCTCGACACCCTATCCGGCGACGGATCTGCGCGAAGCCGGCGTGACGACGACTCCGGACGCCGTGATTGCCCGCCTTGCCGCCGCGTTGGCCGCAAGGCTCGACGAATGGCGGGCAGGCGAGGGGTTTTCGCCAATGCGTCAGGCGTGGAAGCAGGCGGCGCGGGGGTTCGGCGAGGACGTCGTGCTGCGGCTTGCGGGCGGCGACGTGCGCGGAACATTTGAAGACCTCGACGAGGAGGGCTATCTGTGTCTGGCCACTCCGACGGGACGCCGACGCATTTCGGCGGGCGACCTGTTTTTCAATCCGGAATCAGGGACGATGACATGACCAGGAACGCAGGCGCCGAACTCGTGTTCATTCCGCTCGGCGGCGTGGGCGAGATCGGCATGAATTTCGCGCTTTACGGCTTCGGGCCGGAGCGCACGCGCGAATGGATCGTCGTGGATTGCGGCGTCACGTTTCCCGATGCCGAGCATCCCGGCACCGACCTGATCATGGCCGACATCGCCTACATTCGCGAGCGCCGCGACCGGTTGCGCGGCATCATCATCACCCATGCGCACGAAGACCATTATGGCGCGCTGTCGAATCTCTGGCCGCAAATTCCGGTGCCGGTGTGGGCGACGCCGTTCACCGCCGGGCTGATGGAAGCAAAGCGCAACGAGGAGCCGGGTTCGCCGCGCATCCCGGTGACGATCTATCGGGCCGGCGACCGGTTCGAGGTCGGGCCGTTTTCCATCGAGGCGATCAATGTCTCGCATTCGATCCCGGAGCCGGTGTCGCTTGCCATCAGGACCCCGCTTGGCACTGTGATCCATACTGGCGACTGGAAGATCGACACCGAACCGACGCTTGGCGGCAAGACCGACGAGGCCCGCTTCCGGGCGCTTGGCGACGAAGGCGTGCTGGCGACGATCTGCGATTCGACCAATGCGGTGGTCGAGGGCGAATCGCCATCGGAAACCGCGGTCGCCCGCAGCCTCAGGACCATCATCGAGGACGCGCCGGGGCGCGTGGCGATCACGACATTTTCCTCGCATGTCGGCCGCCTGCGGTCGATTGCCATGGCGGCGCGCGATGCCGGGCGCCAGGTGCTCGTGCTTGGCCGTTCCATGAAGCGGGTCATCGACGTGGCCGGCGACCTCGGCTACCTCGACGGCCTGCCGCAATTCCTCGACGAATCGCAGTTCGGCTACATCCCGCGCGACAAGGCCGTCATCATCTGCACCGGCAGCCAGGGCGAGCCGCGCGCAGCGCTGTCGAAACTCGCCCGCGACGAAATGAAGAACGTGGCGCTGTCGCCGGGCGACACCGTGATCTACTCCTCGCGCGCCATTCCCGGCAACGAGAAGGCCATCATCGCGGTCAAGAACAAGCTGATCGACCAGGGAGTCCGCATCTTCGAGGATGGCGAAACACTCGTCCACGTCTCCGGCCATCCGCGCCGTGGCGAAGTTCGGCAGATGTACGAGTGGACCCGCCCGCGCATCGCTGTACCAGTGCATGGCGAGGCCGCGCATCTGGCCGCCCACGCCTCGCTCGCCGCGACGGCAGGCGTTCCGGACGTGGCGCAGATCCGCAACGGCGACATCCTGAGGCTGGCGCCCGGCGGCGCGGCGATCATCGGCAAGGCGCCGGTCGGGCGGGTGTTCAAGGATGGCAAGCTCGTCGGCTCCGACGAGGAAATGGCGATCGGCGAGCGCCGCAAGCTGTCCTTTGTCGGCCATGTCGCCGTCAACATCGTCTTCGACGACCGCGCCAACCTGGCTGGCGAGCCGGACCTCGTTGCTGTCGGCGTGCCGGAAAAGGATACCGACGGCAACGTGATCGAGGACTTGCTGCTCGACGCGGCGGAGAGTGCGGTGCAGTCGATCCCGCGCCAGCGGCGCAAGGATCTTGACCTTGTCGCCGAGGCGGTGCGCCGGGCGGTGCGCTCGGCCGCCGAGGAATGCTGGGGCAAGAAGCCGATCGTCACCGTGTTCGTCACGCAGTAGGAGGGCCCGATGCTCGGACGATTGAACCATGTGGCGCTGGCAGTCCCCGATCTTGCCGCCGCCACCGCGCTCTACCGCGACACGCTCGGCGGACGGGTCTCTGCCCCGCAGGCGCTGCCCGAGCATGGCGTCACCGTGGTGTTCGTCGATGTCGGCAACACCAAGGTCGAACTGCTCGAGCCGCTGGGCGAGGCCTCGCCGATCGCGGCATTCCTCGCAAAGAACCCGTCCGGCGGCATGCATCATGTCTGCTACGAGGTGGAGGACATCCTCGCCGCCCGCGACCGGCTGAAATCGGCCGGCGCGCGCGTGCTTGGCGATGGCAGCCCGAAGACCGGCGCGCACGGCAAGCCGGTGCTGTTCCTGCATCCCAAGGATTTCGCCGGCACGCTGATCGAACTGGAGGAGGTCTGAGCCATGAGCTGGCTGACGCTCGCCGCCGTCTTCTTCGTCATCTGGTGGGTCAGCCTGTTCGCGCAGCTGTCGCGCGGCCTGCGCACGCAGGAGGAGGCCGGCGAGGTGACGCCGGGAACCGTGGCCAGCGCGCCGGCGGGCCGGCACATCGGCCGCGTCTTCGTCACCAACACCATCGTGGCGCTGGTGATCTTTGCCCTGTTCTACCTGGTGACCGTTGTCCTTGGCTACGGCATCGACGACCTCCCGAAGATCGTCCCGGACTTCGGCTGAGCGGCCAAAAAAAATGCAAGGCCGAAGCCTTGCAACTGTTCGCGTTCATCGATCCTTTTCCGGTCTTCCGGCGGCAGCGACTGCGCGCGCCCGGATCGCATCCTCCCGAGACTTTGACCGCGTCGGCAACCGGGTCCTTGGCCCGACCGCGCTTTGTGAAAGTTTTTTAGCGAAGCGTTGCGGACCTGTCACGGCGAATCTGACAGTATCCGCCGAAAGATTGTGCTGCACTGCACACGTTCGAGGCAGCTTGTGGTGCGGAAGCGGGTTTCCCTTTTTCGCGCTCCGCTCTATGTAGCGCCATCGTCTCCCCGGGGTGCCGCGCTTGGCGGGCTACCCTTCATTTCCGGAAAGCCATCCATGCGCCTGTCGCGTTATTTCCTGCCGATCCTGAAGGAAAATCCCCGAGAAGCGGACATCGTCTCGCACCGGCTGATGCTGCGTGCGGGCATGATCCGCCAGCAGGCGGCGGGCAGCTTTTCCTTGCTGCCGCTCGGCCTGAAGGTGCTCAACAAGGTCAACGCGATCATCCGCGAGGAACAGAACCGCGCCGGCGCGGTCGAAATCCTGATGCCGACGATCCAGTCGGCCGACCTGTGGCGCGAAAGCGGCCGCTACGACGCCTATGGCAAGGAGATGCTGCGCATCAAGGATCGCCACGAGCGCGACATGCTGTTCGGCCCGACCAACGAGGAGATGGTCACCGACATCTTCCGCGCCTACGTGAAGTCCTACAAGGACCTGCCGCTCAACCTCTACCACATCCAGTGGAAGTTCCGCGACGAGGTACGCCCGCGCTTCGGCGTGATGCGCGGCCGCGAATTCCTCATGAAGGACGCCTATTCGTTCGACCTCGACTATGAGGGCGCCAGGGCCGCCTACAACCGCATGTTCGTGGCCTACCTTCGCACCTTCGAGCGCTGCGGCCTGAAGGCGATTCCGATGCGCGCCGAGACCGGCCCGATCGGTGGCAACCTCAGCCATGAGTTCATCATCCTGGCCGATACCGGCGAATCCGCCGTGTTCTGCCACCGCGATTTCATGAACCTGCCGGTGCCGGGCGCCGATACGGATTTCGGCAACGATGCGGCAATCGCCGGCATTGTCGACGCCTGGACGACGCCCTACGCGGCGACCGACGACATGCACGACGCCGACGCCTGGGCCACCATCCCCGCGGATGAGCAACTGGCCGCGCGCGGCATCGAGGTCGGCCATATTTTTCACTTCGGCACCAAGTACTCCGAGCCGATGAATGCCAAGGTGACAGGCCCGGACGGCAAGGAGCATTTCGTCTCCATGGGATCCTACGGCATCGGCCCGACGCGCCTGATCGCCGCCATCATCGAGGCGAGCCACGACGAGGCCGGCATCATCTGGCCCGCCTCGGTGTCGCCCTTCGATGCCGTCCTCATCAACATGAAGGCCGGGGATACGGCGTGCGACGGCGCCTGCGTGGCGCTGGAACAGGCGCTCGGCAACGCCGGGTTCGACATTCTGCATGATGACACGGACGAGCGGCCGGGCGCGAAATTCGCTACCGCCGACCTGATCGGCGTGCCCTTCCAGATCATCGTCGGGCCGCGCGGGGTTGCCGCCGGAGAGGTCGAGGTCAAGGCGCGCGCGACGGGCGAGCGCACGATGATGCCCGCCGACGCGGTGCCCGGCTTCCTGGCTCGCGGAAAATGAGCGGGGCGGCGACCGGCGCCAGCGGAGCGGGGGCGTTTTCGCCGTTCGAGCGCATGGTCGCCTGGCGCTATCTGCGCGCGCGGCGCGCGGAAAAATTCATCTCGGTGATCGCCGGCATCTCGTTCGTCGGCATCATGCTGGGCGTGGCGACGCTCATCATCGTCATGGCGGTGATGAACGGCTTCCGACAGGAACTGTTCTCGCGCATCCTTGGCGTGTCCGGCCATGTCGTCGTCGAAGCCGCCGACCAGCCGCTGGGCGATTATGCCGACCTTGCGGCGTTGTTTTCGACCATTCCGGGCGTGCATGTCGCCATTCCTTTCGTGGAGGGCGAGGCGCTGGCCTCGGGCCGCACGGGTGCGGGCAACGGCGTGTTGGTGCGCGGCATCCGCGAGAGTGACTTCCGCCAGCTCGAGTTCGTTGCCGGCAAGCTGCGCCAGGGCGGCCTCGAGGGCTTCGATTCCGGTGAGGGCGCGATCATTGGCCAGCGCCTGGCCGATCAGCTCGGTGTGCTGACCGACGACAGCGTGACGCTGGTGTCTCCGCCATCGTCGGCATCCGAACTCGGAACGCCGCCACAGGTGAAGGCCTACAAGGTGGCGGCGATCTTCGAGGTCGGGGTCAACGAATTCGATTCCGCCGTGGTGTTCCTGCCGATGACCGAAGCCCAGGCGTTCTTCGAGACCGGCGACGAGGCGAGCGCGATCGAGATTTTCGCCGACGATCCCTACGGCATCGATCCGATCCGGACCTCCGTGCAGGAAACGGCCGGACGTCCGCTGAAGATCTCGGATTGGCGCGAGCGCAACAAGACCTTCTTCGATGCGCTCGCGGTGGAGCGCAACGTGATGTTCATGGTGCTCGCGCTCATCGTCTTGGTGGCCGCGCTCAACATCGTCTCGGGCCTGGTGATGATGGTGAAGGAGAAGGGCGCCGACATCGGCATCCTGCGCACCATCGGCGCCACGCGGCAGGCGGTATTGCGCGTGTTCGTCATGGCCGGTTCCGCCATAGGCGTGGCCGGGACGGTCGCCGGCATCGCGCTCGGTGTGCTGGTCTGCTGGAACATCGGCGCCGTGCGCGCAGCGTTCGCCTGGTTCGGCAGCGGCGAGTCGGCAACCGGCGAAATGGCGTTCCTGTCCCAGGTTCCCGCCGTCATCGATCCCGCCGAACTGGTCACCATCGTGGTGATGGCGCTGGCGCTGACGCTGCTGGCCGCGCTGTTGCCGGCCTGGCGCGCCGCCCGCCTCGATCCGGTGGAAGCCCTGCGGGGTGCGCGATGAGCGCCCCGGCGAACGCGCGCGCCGGCGCCGGCCCGTTCTCGGCGTTCGAACGCCTGATCGCGTTCCGCTACCTGAAGCCGGGACGCGAGGATGCCTTCTTTTCGCTGATCGCTCTGATCGCCTTCCTCGGCATCGTCATCGGCGTGGCCACGCTGATCGTGGTGTCGGCCGTCTTCACCGGTTTCCGCGAGGAACTCGTCACCCGCATCCTCGGCATGAACGGCCATGTCGTCATCCAGGGCGTGGAAAGCCCGCTCGACGACTTCGCGGCCGTGGCGCAGCGGATCGAGACCGTCGATGGCGTGCGCATGGCGTTGCCGCTGGTGGAAGGCCAGGTGCTGGCCACGGGCAGCAAGGCGCCCGGCATCGGCGTGCTCTTGCGCGGCTTGCGCGGCGAGGATCTCGCCCGCCTCGACCTCATCACCAGGACCGTCAAGGCCGGAAGCCTGGACGGCTTCGCCAACGCCGAGAAGGTCGTCATCGGCCGCCGCATGGCCGACAGGCTCGGCCTGGACGTCGGCCAGTCGCTGACGCTGATTTCGCCGGAGGGCGACGTGACGCCGTTCGGCACCACGCCGCGCGTCAAGGCCTACCCGGTCGCCGCGATCTTCGAGGTGGGCATGGCCGACTATGACTCGTCCGTGGTGCTGATGCCGTTCGCCGAGGCGCAGCTCTACCTCAACGCCGAAGGCATCGCCCACGCCATCGAAGTGTTCGTCGCCAACCCCGACCGCGTCGGCGATATGCAGGCGGCCATCGAGGAGGCGGCGGCAAGGCCGGTGTTCCTCATCGACTGGCGCAGCCGCAACCGCACCTTCTTTGACGTGCTGGCCGTACAGCGCAATGTCATCTCGATGGTGCTGAGCCTGATTGTCGTCATCGCGGCGCTCAACATCGTGTCGTCGCTGGTCATCCTCGTGAAGGACAAGGGCCGCGCGATCGCCATTCTCCGGACGGTGGGCGCCAGTCGCAATGCCATCCTGCGCATCTTCGTGCTGGCCGGGGCCTCGATCGGTGTCGTCGGCACGCTGGCCGGCATCGCGCTCGGCGCGGCGCTGTGTTCGCGCGTGGAGGATCTGCGGCGGTTCGTGTCCTGGCTGACGGGAACCGAACTGTTCAATCCGGAACTCTACTACCTGTCGAGCCTGCCGGCCCGGCTCGACTGGAACGAGGTCGCCTGGGTCGCGGGCCTTGCGCTCGCCCTGTCGTTCCTGGCCACGCTGTTTCCCGCCTGGCGCGCCGCGCGCCTCGATCCCGTCGAAGCCCTGAGATATGAATGATGGCACCGGTCCTGCAACTCAAAGCCGTTGATCGCGCTTATGTCCAGGGCGATCGCACGCTGACAATCCTGTCCGGCGCGAGCTTCACGCTGGAACGCGGCGAGATGGTCGCGCTGGTATCGCCGTCGGGGTCGGGCAAGTCGACGCTGCTGCATGCGGCTGGCCTGCTGGAGCGGCCGGATGCCGGGGAAATCGTCATCGACGGGCGCGAATGCGGAAACCTGTCCGACGACGAGCGCACCGCGATCCGGCGCAATGACATCGGCTTCGTCTACCAGTTCCACCATCTGCTGCCGGAGTTCACCGCGCTTGAAAACGTCATGATCCCGCAGATGGTGCGGGGGCTCTCGCGCACAGAGGCGGAAAAGCGCGCGCAGGAGCTGCTCGACTACATGAAGGTTGGCGCCCGTGCCGCGCACCGGCCCTCGCAATTGTCGGGTGGCGAGCAGCAGCGCGTCGCCATTGCCCGTGCGGTGGCCAATGCGCCGCTGCTGCTTCTGGCCGACGAGCCGACCGGCAATCTCGATCCCTCGACCTCGGGCTACGTGTTCGAGGCGCTGGAGGCGCTGGTGCGCCAGTCCGGGCTTGCCGCGCTGATTGCCACCCACAACCACGCGCTCGCCGCGCGCATGGACCGCCGCGTGACGCTCGAGGACGGCAAGGTTCGCGCCATGCCCTGAGGCGGGCGCCGGTCAGCAGATCCTTGGGAGCTGCTCGCCAGCAATCCAGTCCACAACACGGCTGCCGCCGAACATGGTGCGCATCGTCACCAGCCGGTGCGCATCCGCCGTCACCCTGCCGATGATGGCGGCGCGGCGGCCGCGCGGATGGGCTTGCATGACCGCGAGAAGGCGCGCGGCATCGTCCGGTGCGCAAATGGCGATGAGCTTGCCCTCGTTGGCGATGTTGAGCGGATCGAGGCCCAGCAACTCGCACGCCGCCACCACGTCGGCATCGAAGGGAATGGCCGCTTCGTCGAGGTCCATGCCGACCCCGGACTGGTGCGCGATTTCGTTCAACGTGGCCGAAAGCCCGCCGCGGGTCGGATCACGCATGACGCGGAGGCCGGGGACAGCGGCGAACATCGCACCGGCGAGATCGGCAAGCGGCTGGCAATCGGAAACGATCTCGGTCTCGAACTCGAGGTTTTCGCGCTTCGACAGGATGGCGACGCCGTGATTGCCAAGCGGACCGGAGACGAGGATGGCATCCCCCGGCCGGGCATGAGCCCCGGACGGCCCGACGCCGTCCGGCTGGACACCGAGCCCGGCCATGGCGATGAAGATGCCATCGGCCTTGCCGCGTTCGACCACCTTGGTGTCGCCGGCGACGATCGCCGCGCCGGCCTCGCGCGCGGTATCCGCCATCGACGCGACGATGCGCTCGAGGTCCGACAGCGGGAACCCTTCTTCGAGGATGAAGGACGCGGTCAGGTAGAGCGGCCGCGCGCCCATGACGGCGAGATCGTTGACGGTTCCGGCAACCGCGAGGCGCCCGATGTCGCCGCCCGGAAAGAACAGGGGCGAGACGACATGGCCGTCAGTGGTCATGACCAGCCGCCCGTCCAGGCGCCCGAGTGCGGCCCCGTCGTCGCCCTGGTCGAGGAACGGATTGGAGAAATGGCGGCGGAACAGGGTCGCGACCAACTGGTCGCCAGCCTTGCCGCCGGCGCCGTGCGTGAGATCGATGCTGCGGCCGGGCCGGTCTGGCGCCGTCATTCCGCCGCCTCCGCGGCCTTGCCGGCCGTCTCGCGGAAGCGGCCGTAGGTCCAGTACGCCGCGCAGGCGCCCTCCGAGGACACCATGCAGGAGCCGATCGGGTTTTCCGGCGTGCAGGTCGTGCCGAACAGCTTGCAGTCGGTCGGCTTCTTCACGCCACGCAGGATCGACGGGCATTCGCAGGATTTCGGCTCGCGCGCCACCTTTGCGGTGAGCGGAAACCGTTTCTCGGCATCGAACGCGGCGAAGCGGTCGCGGATGCGCAGTGCCGACCACGGCACGACACCGAGACCGCGCCAGGCAAACGACGAACGCAACTCGAACACTTCGCCGACCAGTTCCTGGGCCTTGAGGTTGCCGTGCCGGGTGACCACGCGCGTATATTCATTCTCGACCTCGGCGCGGCCCTCATTGACCTGGCGAACGAGCATGAGCACCGACTGCATGACATCGAGCGGCTCGAAACCGGCGATGACGACTGGCTTGCGGAACTCCTCGGCGAAGTACTCGTACGGCTCCGAGCCGATGACCGACGACACGTGCGACGGCCCGAGGAAGCCGTCGATGTGGACGATGCCGAAGTCGCGCACTTCGGGTGATTGCAGGATGTGCGTGATCGCCGCCGGCGTCAGCACATGGTTGCAGAAGACCGAGAAGTTGGTCAGCCCCTCGGCTTCGGCGATCTTCAGGGCGACCGCGGTCGGCGGCGTCGTGGTCTCGAACCCGATGGCGAAGAACACCACCTGCCGGTCCGGGTTGTCGCGCGCGATCTTCAGCGCATCCATGGTGGAATAGACCATGCGGATGTCGGCGCCATCGGCCTTGGCGCGGATCAGCGAGCGCTGTTTCGTGCCCGGCACGCGCATCATGTCGCCATAGGTGGCCAGGATCACGCCATGGCGCTCGGCCAGTTCCACGCCGTCATCGATGCGGTTGACCGGCAGCACGCAGACCGGGCAGCCCGGGCCGTGGACGAAATGCACGTTCGCCGGCATGAGATCCTGCACGCCGTAGCGGAAGATCGCATGGGTATGGCCGCCGCAGAACTCCATAAAATGATAGTCGCGGCCGGGATGGGCTTCGTGACGGATGGCCGCCGCGAGCGCATGGGCGAGCTTTCCGTCGCGATACTCGCTGACGAATTTCACGACGCGATCTCCTCAAGCTCCTCCGCCAGCAGGCCGGCTTCCTCCATGAGCTTGAGCGTGCGCGCCGCTTCCTCGGGGCTGAGGCGGTGGAGGGCATAGCCGACATGGACCAGCACATGGTCGCCGATGGCGGCTTCGTCGATGAGCGCCAGCGAAATGCGCTTGCGCACGCCGCCGAGCGACACTGTCGCCATCTGGTCGTCAAGCAGTTCGATGATTTCGGCCGGCAGGGCAAGGCACATGCGGTCAGCCTCCCGTCGCATTGGCGAGCGCCGGCGATCCGGTCAGCGCCAGCGTTCGCGCCGCCATCAGCCAGTCGATCCATCCGTCCATGCCCTCGCCACTGCGCGCCGACAGCTTCAGCGCGCGGATGCGCGGATTGATGCGTCGCACATGGGCGATCGCCTTGTCGACGTCGAAATCGACGTGAGGAAGCAGGTCCATCTTGTTGATGAGCATGAGATCCGAGGCGGCGAACATGTCGGGATATTTCAGCGGCTTGTCCTCGCCCTCGGTGACCGACAGGATGACCACCTTGTGCGCTTCGCCGAGATCGAACCCGGCCGGGCAAACCAGATTGCCGACATTCTCGATGAACAGGAACTGGCCGGGAACCGGCGGCAGGCCCTCGAGCGCATGGCCGACCATGTGTGCATCGAGGTGGCAGCCCTTGCCGGTGTTGATCTGCACCGCCGGGGCGCCGGTGGCCCGGATGCGCTCGGCGTCGGCGCTCGTCTGCTGGTCGCCTTCGATCACGGCGACCGGCGCGCGGCCGGCAAGGCGGCGGATCGTCTCGACCAGGAGCGCGGTCTTGCCCGATCCGGGACTGGAAACCAGATTCAGCGCGAAGGCGCCGCGATCATAGATCGCGCGCCGGTTCTCCGCCGCGAATGCATCGTTCTTGGCCAGGATGTTGCGTTCGATCTCGACGATGCGGGAGGCGCCATGTCCGTGCCCGTGGTCATGACTGTGGTCATGACTGTGGTCGTGCCCATGGTCATGCCCATGGGCGTGGTCGTGCCCGTGATCGTGTCCGTGATCATGCTGATGGCTGTGCCCGTGCGGCGCATGGCCGTCGATCTTCACTTCGCCTTCGCCGCATCCGCATACAGCGCACATCACTCGACCTCCAGGTCCCTGATCCGCATTTCCGTTCCGCCGGTGACGGCGAGTTGCACGCCGCCGCACCGCGGGCAGGGGTCGGCACGGGATGCTATTTCTATCGCCTCGCCGCACGAAAAGCACCATGCCTTGCCCGGCACCGCATTGATCTGGAGCACCGCGCCATCGGCAAGCGTTCCCGCCGTGACCGCGGAAAAGCCGAACTCGAGCGCTGCCACCTCGACGCCGGAGAGGGCGCCGACATCCACCCTGACGCGTCGCACGCGCGAAAATCCCGAGCGGGCGGACTCGTCCCGGATCACGTCGAGAAGGCTTTCGCAAAGGGACAGTTCGTGCATTGCCGCGATCCGCGTCTGGTTGACCGGTGTTAGGCGCGCCGGCCGCGCGCCGCCTTGCGCGAGATCATGCCCCTTCCGCCCCGGCAAGGCGACCCCGCTCGCCCCCCGGACCGCTACAGTTTTCGTTAACCTTGTGTGAAATGCCGCTTGACGTGAGAACAGAAACGGAACATAAAAGAAACATAAGCGGATTTGGAGGATGCCATGCTTGATCTGACCCGTGATGTCGTCGCGCTTCTGTCGCTGTCCTCGTTTGTCGTGTCCGTCGCCATGTGGATCGGCGCGCTGTAACCGCCGGGCCTCCGCGCAATCAGCGTTGTGGACACCCGCTCTTGCCATTTGCCACACTCGTCGCCGGGAGGGCATGAGTCTCCCGTGTGACGGACGGGGTTGGCATGGCGATGGCAGGCGAGGAATCCGGCGGGGCGAGGGCGGCAAGGCCGTTCGTGCACCTGCGCGTCCATTCCGCCTATTCGCTGCTTGAAGGCGCGCTGCCGCTCGGCAAGATCGTCACCCATGCGGTGAAGGATCAGTCCCCGGCCATTGCCGTCACCGACACCAACAACCTGTTCGGCGCGCTCGAATTTGCCCAGAAGGCGATGAAGGAGGGCGTGCAGCCGATCGTCGGTGTGCAGCTCGATGTGGGATTCCCGGCCGGGGAGGGTGCCGAACGCCCGTCCGGGCGGTCGCCAGCGGACGATCTGGCGCCGCTGGTCCTGCTTGCCGCCACGGAGGATGGCTATCGCGGGCTGTTGCGCGTGGTGTCGCGCGCCTTCCTGGAGAATCCGTCGGGCGAACCGGTGCACGCGCCGCTCGATTGGCTGTCGGATTGTGCCGAGGGCGTGATCTGCCTGTCCGGCGGCGAGCGCGGTCCGCTCGGTCGCCTGCTTGCCCGTGGCGACGAGGCCGGGGCACTGCGGCGCATCGAACAGCTGTCCGCCCTGTTCCCGGACCGGTTCTACCTGGAACTCTCCCGCCATCACGGCTACAGTCGCGCCGTCGAGCAGGCGACGCTGGCCATCGCCCTGGCGCGCGACCTGCCGGTGGTAGCCACGAACGAGGCGTTCTTTCCCGCTCCATCCGACTATGAGGCGCACGACACGCTGCTGGCCATCGCCGAGGGCGCGGTGGTCGCCGCCGACGATCGCCGCCGCCTGACCCGCGACCATTGCCTCAAGAGTGCCGCCGAGATGGCGCTGCTGTTCGCCGACATTCCGGAGGCCATCGACGCCACGGTCGAAATCGCCATGCGCTGCGCCTTCCTGCTGGAGGGCCGCAAGCCGATCCTGCCGCGGTTTGCCGCCGGCGAGGATGGCGAGGCCGCCGAATTGCGCCGTCGCGCGTTGCACGGGCTCGATCTCCGCCTTGCCGCGTCAGGCCCTTGTGCCGGGCACACCGTGGAGGATTATCACCAACGGCTCGACTACGAGATCGGCGTCATCGAGCGCATGGACTTCCCCGGCTATTTCCTCATCGTGTCGGATTTCATCCAGTGGGCCAAGGCGCAGGGCATCCCGGTGGGGCCCGGGCGCGGCTCCGGCGCCGGATCGCTGGTCGCCTACGCGCTCACCATCACCGACATCGATCCGCTGCGCTTTTCGCTGCTGTTCGAGCGCTTCCTCAACCCGGACCGCGTGTCGATGCCCGACTTCGACATCGACTTCTGCCAGGATCGCCGCGACGAGGTGATCCGCTACGTGCAGGGCCGCTATGGCCAGGACCGGGTCGCCCAGATCATTACCTTCGGCACGCTGCAGGCGCGCGCCGTTCTTCGCGACGTCGGGCGCGTGCTGCAGATGCCCTATGGCCAGGTCGACCGCCTGACCAAGCTGGTGCCGCAGAACCCCGCCAACCCGGTGACGCTCGCCAAGGCGATCGAGACCGAGCCGCGCCTGGCCGAGGAAGCCGAACGCGAGCCGATCGTCGCGACGCTCCTGGCCACGGCGCAAAAGCTTGAGGGCCTCTACCGCCACGCCTCCACGCACGCCGCCGGCATCGTCATCGGCGACCGGCCGCTCGCCGATCTCGTGCCGCGCTACCGCGATCCGCGCTCCGCCCTGCCGGTCACCCAGTTCAACATGAAGTATGTCGAACAGGCCGGGCTGGTGAAGTTCGACTTCCTCGGGCTGAAAACGCTGACCGTGCTGAAGACCGCGGTCGACCTTGTGGCGCGCCGCGGCGTGACGGTCGATCTGGCCACGCTGCCCTTCGACGACAAGCCGACCTACGAGATGCTGTCGCGCGGCGAGGTGGTCGGCATCTTCCAGGTGGAATCGGCCGGCATGCGCAAGGCGCTGATCGGCATGAAGCCCGATCGCATCGAGGACCTGATCGCGCTGGTGGCGCTCTATCGTCCCGGACCGATGGAGAACATCCCGACCTACAATGCGCGCAAGAACGGCGAGGAGGAGATCGCCTCGATCCATCCGAAGATCGATCCTCTGCTGGCCGAGACGCAAGGCGTTATCGTCTACCAGGAACAGGTCATGCAGATCGCCCAGGTGCTTGCCGGCTACACGCTGGGCGAAGCCGATCTTCTGCGGCGCGCCATGGGCAAGAAGATCCGAGCCGAGATGGACAAGCAGCGCGAGCGCTTTGTCAGCGGCGCGGTCGAGCGGGGCGTGCTGAAGCCTCAGGCCGACTTCATCTTCGACCTTCTGGCCAAGTTCGCCGACTACGGCTTCAACAAGAGCCACGCGGCCGCCTATGCGGTGGTGTCCTACCAGACCGCGTACATGAAGGCGCATTTCCCGGTCGAGTTCCTCGCCGCGTCGATGACCTACGACATGACCAACACCGAGAAGCTTGCCGATTTCCGCGCCGATGCGATGCGGCTCGGCATCGAGGTGGTCTCGCCATCGGTCATGACATCGCACCGCATCTTCGAAGTGGACGAAAACCGGATCTTTCACGCGCTTGCCGCCATCAAGGGCGTGGGCGAGGCGGCGGTGGACCACATTGTCGCGCGGCGCGCCGACAAGCCGTTTTCGAGCCTTGAGGATTTCCTCTCCCGCCTCGATCCGCGCCTGGTCGGCAAGCGGGTGCTGGAAAGCCTGATCGCCGCCGGCGCGCTCGACTGTTTCGGACGGGACCGCACGCAGATGATGGCCGGGGTCGACCTCATGGTGGCGCTCTCGCAGCGCGAGCAGGAGCGGGCCTCGAGCGGGCAGTCCGATATTTTCGGCGCGCTGTCCGGCCCGGCCGCCGAACGCCTGCGCCTGCCCGCCGCCGAGTCCTGGCTGCCGGCCGAGCGCCTGCACCGCGAATTCCAGGCGGTCGGCTTCTATCTCTCTTCGCATCCGCTCGACGAGTACCGGAGCGTCCTTGCGCGGTTGCGCATCCAGCCCTGGTCGGAGTTTTCAGCCGCCGTGAAACGCGGCGCGACCGCGGGTCGCCTCGCCGGCACCGTCACCTCGTTCTCCACGCGGCGCACGCGCACCGGCAACAACATGGGCATCGCCGTGTTTTCCGATGCGTCGGGCCAGTATGAGGCGGTGCTGTTTTCCGAAATGCTGGCGCAATACCGCGACGCGTTGGTGGAAGGCCGCTCCTTCGTCGTCACCGTGCTGGCCGAGGATCGCCCGGAAGGCATCAATCTGCGCATCCAGACGCTGCAGTCGCTCGACGAGGAAGCCGGGCGGCTGCAGAAATCGCTGCGCATCTTCCTGCGCGATTCCGCGCCCGCGCCGGCCATCGCCAGCCGGTTGGGCAAGCGCGGCGACCAGGACGTGTCGATCGTCGTCATCAAGGGCGATGGCCAGGGCGAGGTTGAAATCGCCCTGCCGGGCCGCTTTTCCATCAGCCCGCAGGTCGCGGCATCGTTGCGTGCGGTGCCGGGCGTGGTCGAGGTTGAACTGGTATGACCGCTCAGTCCGGACGGACGCTGCCGGCGACCATGGCGGCGGTCCTGCTGACCGGCCACGGCGGCCCTGAAAAGCTCGTCTGGCGCGATGATGTGCCGGTTCCCCAGCCGGGTCCCGGCGAAGTGCTGATCGAAGTGCGGGCCGCCGGCGTCAACAACACCGATATCAACACGCGCATCGGCTGGTACTCGCCGGCCGTTGCCGGCGCCACGGCCGAGACGGGGCCGGGCGCGGACAATGAACGCGCCGACGGCGACTGGACCGGCACCGGCCTGAGGTTCCCGCGCATCCAGGGCGCCGATGTGTGCGGCATCGTCGCCGAGGTCGGGCGCGGCGTCTCGCCGGCGCGGATCGGCGAGCGGGTGATTGTTCAGGCCTGCCTCGTGTCGCTCCGGCACGGCGAGATCACGCCGTGGCTGGGGTCGGAGCGCGATGGCGCCTTCGCCGGCTTCGTCACCGCACCCGCCGCCGATACCCATGCCGTCGGCGGACCGCTCTCCGATGCCGAACTCGCGGCACTTCCCTGCGCCTATGGCACGGCGCAGAACCTGCTGTCGCGCGCCGGCGTGGCGGCCGGCGATCACGTGCTGATCACCGGCGCTTCCGGCAATGTCGGGGTGGCGGCGGTGCAACTGGCGGCCCGCCGCGGTGCCGAGGTGACGGCGATCGCCGCCCGGGACAAGCACGAATCGATGATGGCGCTGGGCGCCCGGCGCTGCCTCGCGCGTGGCGACCATCTGCCGACGGCACTCGGTGAACGCAGCGTCGATGCGGTGATCGATGTGGTGGGCGGGCCACAATGGCCGCAATTGCTTGCCGTCCTGCGCACCGGGGGAATTTGTGCGGTCTCCGGTGCCATCGCCGGCCCGCTGGTGACGCTCGACCTGCGCACGCTCTACCTGAAGGACCTGACGCTGATGGGCTGCACCCGGCAGGATGCGCGCTCGTTTGCCGCCCTGGTCGACCTGGCCCGGGCCGGGGCCATACGCCCGCCGGTCGCGCGCATCATGCCGCTTGCCGCGATGGCCGAGGCGCAGGCGCTGTTCGAGGCCAAGACCGTCATCGGCAAGATCGTGCTGGTGCCGTGAATGCGATCATCGAGGCGCAGGTCAGGGAAAAGCCCCGTGGTTCCGGTCAGCCGGGCTTGCGCACATACCAGGCGGGCCTGGCCCGGTCCCGGCTGAGCTGCGGCTTTTCCGGGCGGTCGGCGAAGAACTCGTCGACTGCCCGGGTCGCGCCTGGCCATTTCGGTCCGCGGTAATCGTCGAACACGACGATGCCGCCGGGAACAACACGGTCGTAGAGCAGCGACAGGCATTCCAGATGGCCGCGATAGGTATCGCAGTCGATGTGGACGAAGGCGAAATCCCGGTCGGCAAGAGCCGGCAGCGTGTCGGCGAAATAGCCCTTGACGATCCGGCCACGCACACCGAATGCCGCGAAGAAATGTTCAAGCCGCGCCGGCACATCGCCCGCCACGGTGAATTTGGCCTTCAACAGCGATGCCGGACGGAACAGCGTCGTGTCTTCCCGGCCGATCCCGTCTTCCGGAAAACCCTCGAAACTGTCGCAGGCGTAGATCGTCCGGTCGGCCCTGCCGTCGCGGATGGCGCGCGCGATGCGGCGGATCGAGGCACCGCGAAAGACGCCGCATTCGATGATGTCGCCATCGATCCCGGCCACGCTTTCCAGGAGCGCGACCAGCGACGATTGCCGGCACTCATCGTCGAGCTCGCCCCACAGGCGATCGCGCCCGACCGCCGAGCGAAGCAGGCTGTCGATCCGCTCGTCGATATCGATCCGATCGCGGTCTTTGCGTTTCAGGGCCAAGGGTGCCGGGTCCGGTTCATCCCCGCCTGTTAGGCGATCAGCCACGATCCGACAACCGTGAAAACGGAAACGGCCGCCGCATCGCGTGATGCGCCGGCCGCTCGTCCTTTCCGATGGTGTCGGGGCGTGATCCCACCGGCGAAGACAACCCGTGATGCTGAAGGGAACCGAACCGCCCGGGCAGGGCCGGCCGTTCCCGGGCACCGGATTGGAAGCTGTCAGATTATTCCGGGTCCCGCATACTCAAAATGGAGTAGGACTCACGCTTCGGGCAGGAATTTCTCCAGGCGGTCCAGCACGTCCATCCGGCGGGCAAAGAACACCAGCTGGCCGGCATTCTCGCACCATTCCACTGAAGCGTCGGGGAAGGATGCCAGCATTTCGCGGACGGTGTCGGGTGGAGCCTGCGGGTCTTCCGTGCCGTTCATCAGCAGCACCGGGCAGGGGCAATCCCGAATCAGGCTGGACCAGTCGCGCTCGCGGTCGAAGATCTCGCGCGTGTAGGCGGCATGTGCGTCGCCGGTTTTTGACAGTGCGATTTCCGACCCGAGCAGCATCGCTTCGCGCACCAGCGGATCGTCGAAGGTCGCCATGTCGCCAGGCGAACCGGCATTGACGGCGCGGAAGAACGCATCCTTGCCGATGCGACGCGCCAGCGAGAAACCGGCCTTGACCAGGAATGGCAGCAGCCGCGGCGCGTAGCGGGCGTTGGAATAGATGAACCGGTGCCATTTTCCCAGCCGCGCGTAATCGCCCGGCGCGGTGGCCGGAAATGCCCCGCCTGCCGCCAGGATCCCGGTCACCTGCCGCGGCCGCGCGCCGGCCAGGGCCAGCCCGTAGCGCAGATCGGCACCGAGCGAGAGAATGGCCAGCCGCGGGACGCCGAGACGGTCGATCAGCTCGCCGATGTCGCTGGTGTTACGGCCACAATAGTCGTCGACCGCCGGCTGTGGATCGGAATCGCCAAAGCCAGCCCGGATCGGAACGATGACGCGGATGTTGCGTTGCAGTGCCTGCGCCTCGGCATCCGCGGGCCATCGCGCAAGCCCGTAGCTCATGTGCAGGAAAAGCAGCGGCCGGCCACCGGGCGCGCCGAACTCGATCCATGACAGGCGGCGCCCGTCGGCAAGCCGCAGGGCGTTCGGTACGATCGGCGCGAGCCGACCGTCGCCGCCGGCCGTCAGCGCGGCAGGTCCGCGCGTCGATGTCAGGTCCATCAGGCCGAGCATGACGCGCAGAAGATCGCTCTGCGAATGCGTCTCGGTCTTCGACAGCACATGCCGCAACTGCGTGCGGACCGTATGCTCCGACCGCCCCCGCTCCCGGGCAATGTCGCGGACGCCCAGCCCCTCGACGATGCCGCGCACGATTTCGATCTCGGCATCGGTCAGGTTGAAAGCCTCCGCGAGCGTGACACTGAAATCATCCGGCCAGGTCACCGCACTCGACGTCACCAGCGCGAGGGGGCGCCCGTCGCCATCCTTGACCGGCATGATCCTGAGAATTTCCGGCTTGCCGGAGCGCCGGTCGCGGATGCGCAGCGTCGCCGCCTTCTCCTCCCGGCCGCCGGCAACGCGCCGGATCGCCGACTGGAGTGCCGAACGGTCCTCGGGCGCGAATGGCAGCGCCGCACAGCTGTCGCCGCCCTTCAGGGAGAAGGAGAGGCCGGCCTGGTCGTTGGCGGCGACGACCTGCTTGCCGTCGCTGACGAAGGCCGCACTTCGACCGACGTCGCCGAGCGCGGCCTGATAACCGCTCAGGCGATGGCTGATCTCGAACCGGTCGAGAAACACGCTCGCGCGCTTGAAATGATTCTCCATGTCGGGATCGGCAAGTCGTGCGCCTTCGGCTGACAGCCGCAGTGGGCCGATCCCGCCTTCAAAGACGTCGACGAGTTCCTCGTAGCGGACCGGATCGAGCGCCACGTCATAGAGCCTGTCGATGATTTCGGCCCGCAACGCCGGATCGAACGCCCGAAGGCGCGTCTCGTCATTCATGCCCCAACGCCTCGCGACCGCGCCGACCAGCGGTGTCCGGATTACGTCGACTTCCGGTAGCATTTTCAAGGCGTTGCCGATAACGAAAAAGTGATGATGCCTTCCCGGCCCGCCGACGGTTCACCGCCCCCGGGCGGCAAAACGAAGACAATGACGGCCGCGCGGGCCCGGCGGAAGGAAATACTCTTTCGCGGCGACCGGCCCCTGTATAAGACCCGGACGGTCGTCACGCCGAACCGGGGGCCGCATGCACGACATTGCAATCGCAGACCGGCACGCCCTGCTGCGGCATCACGGCGATTTTGCCCTGGCCTATTCCGTTGCCACGCAGCCGGAGCTTTCACGCTTCGGCGACAGCCAGGGCTTCATCGCCTACCGGATGGTCGGCGGCACGGCGCTCGCTCTCGCCGACCCGCTTGCCCCACCTGCCGCCATGGACCGGCTGCTCGATGCTTTCATCGCGGAAAAACGCGACGTCTGCTTCTGGCAGGCATCGCGGAGCCTTGCCGGGCGGCTGGCGAAACGGGGCTTCCTCGTCAACGACATGGGCCGCGAAACGATCGTTGACTTGACCGCGTTCGACTTTGCCGGGCCGCACCGGCGCAGCTATCGCACCGCGTTCAACCGGCTGGCGGCGCGCGGCGCATCGGTTGGCGAATACCCTGTCTCGGCGTTCGACCCGCGGGCCATCGAGCGTGTCTCGACCGGCTGGCGTGGCACCCGGACGACAGGGCGCCGCGAACTGCAATTCCTCGTCCGTCCGGTCGTGTTGGCCGACGAGCCCGGCGTGCGCAAATTCTTCGCTGTCGACCGGGACGGCAATCCCGAGGGGCTGGCGTTCTTCGATCCGGTCCATGCCGATGGACGAATCGCGGGCTATCTCTCCGCCACCCGGCGCTGGCTGCCGTCTGCCGATCCGCTGACGGCCTATGCCATGGTGCGTACGGCGATCGAGCAGTTCAAGGCAGAAGGGGTGTCGTCGCTCTATCTCGGGCTTTCGCCCTTCGACATCGGTCCCGACCGCGATTTCACCAACAACTGGCTGGCGCGGCGCGTTTTCCGCCTGGCCTTCACAAATGGCGCCATCAACCGCCTGATCTATCCGTTCCAGACGCTCGCCGCGCACAAGGCCTCGTTCGGAGGGATCGCGCGACCGACCTATTTTGCCTTCAACACGCTGCCGAGCCTGCCCCGCATCCTCAAGCTGATCCGCGCCTGCCGCATCATCTGAACGCGTTCAGCGATCGCCTTCGCGACGCCGGCGCGGTGCGCCGAAGGTGATGCCGGTCTCGACCGCCCGGTTGCCGAATTTCGCCCGGACCCGGTCCATGGCGTCTTCCGCCGAGGCGCGCTTGGCCGCCGAAACATCCAACAGGTCGGGCGGGTCAGCGTCCGTGCCATCGGAAAGATCGGAAACGCCAATCCCGATCAGCCGGAACAGCGTGTTGCCGTCGAGTTCCTTCAGCATCAGCTCGAGCCCGGCATGATGGATGCGGTCGGCCAGCCGCGTCGGCGCGGGCAGGGCACGGTTGCGCGTGCGCAGGCGGAAATCCGCCGTCTTGAGCTTCAGCGTCACGATCCGCCCGGCCAGACCTGCCCGCTTCAGCCGCCGCGACACCTTTTCCGAAAGCGACCGCAGCACCGGCGTCAGGTCAGCCGCCCCGCCTGTATCGGTGTCGAACGTCGTCTCCGCAGAAACGCTCTTGGCTTCGCCTTCTGGATGCACACGCCGGTCGTCCTCGCCGCGCGACAGATGGAAAAGCCGCGTGCCCATGCTTCCGTAGCGCCGGGCCAGATCGGCGTGCGCCATCGTCTGCAACTGCCCGATGGTCCGGATGCCGTCGCGCGCAAGCGTCTCGGCGAAGGCCTTGCCGACTCCCCAGATCAGTGACACCGGCTGTCCGGCGAGGAAGGACACCGCCTCGGCGCGGCCGATCACCGCAAAACCGCGCGGCTTGTCGAGGTCCGAAGCGATCTTGGCGAGGAACTTGCAGTAGGAGAGCCCGACCGAGACCGTGATGCCGATGTCGCGCTCGACATCGCGGGCGAAGCGGGCAAGCACATGGGCGGGCGGCGCGCCGTGCAGCCGCTCGGTGCCCGACAGGTCAAGAAAGGCCTCGTCGATCGACAGCGGCTCCACCAGCGGCGTCAGGCGCAGCATCGCCTCGCGCACCTGTCGGCCGACCCGGGCGTACTTCTCCATGTCGGGGCGGATCACCACGGCATCCGGGCACAGTTTCAACGCCTTGAACATCGGCATGGCCGACTTCACGCCGTGAATGCGTGCAATATAACAAGCCGTTGAAACCACGCCCCTTTTTGCACCACCGATGATCACCGGCCGGTCCCGCAGTTCCGGTCGGTCCCGTTTTTCCACCGTGGCGTAGAACGCATCGCAGTCGATGTGGGCGATGGACAGTCCGGCCAATTCGGCGTGGCGAACGAGGCGCGGACTGCCGCAGGACGAACAACGCGGCGCGTCGTTCGCCTGGACGGCCAGGCAATCGCGGCAGAAACCATGGGTCAGGTCGTTGACGATGGCCATCGCCTATGCGAACGTAACAGGAACAAACCGAATGCTAGACCAGTCAGGGGGAGGCGGCAAGCCGCACGATGCCCATCACGATCGAACCCCTGACCGGCAACCTGTGGGACGATTTTGCCCGGTTGTTCGGCTCTCAGGGCGCCTGCTACGGCTGCTGGTGCACCTACTTCCGGCTGCCGCCGAAGGCGCGCCAGGGCACCACTGCCGACGAGCGGCGCGAGACAATGCGGCGTCGTGTCGAGGCGGGACCGCCACCGGGGCTCCTTGCCTATGATGGCGCGGAGCCGGTCGGCTGGATGCAGATCGGTCCACGCATGGACATCCCGGAGTGGAACAATGCCGGCCGTGCCAGCGCGCCGCTGGCGGCAGCCGATGCGCGCGATCCTCGGTGCTGGGCGATCTCGTGCTTCTTTTTCAGGAAATCGGCCCGCCGAAGCGGCCTGTCGCACATCATGGTCGATGCGGGGGTCGCCCATGCCCGTGCGAGCGGCGCTCGGGTTCTTGAAGCCTGTCCGATGGAGGAAGCACGGACGTCCGGGTCGATCGGCCTGTTCGTGGGCTCGGCGCGCGTGTTCCGGCGCGCCGGCTTTGCCGAGGTGGCGCAACGCAAGCCCGGCCGGCCGCTGTTGCGCCTTGACCTGTGACCGGCTCAATCGAGCAGGGCGGCGCGAATGGCGGGCTCGGCGCTTGTCCAGTCGGCAAGGGCGTGGATGCCCTCGGGCAGCGGTGGCAGCAGGGCGCGCATCGCCGCATTGCTCATGAGATGGAACAGCGCGGCGTCCGGCACGTGGTCGCGCACCGAAAACAGGTTCGGCGGCAGATCGTCGATGAACGCGACCGGGCGGCCGCCATCGCCGCGCAACCGCGCAATCGCCGGGCCCTTGGCCATTTCGGTCGTCAGCAGCGGGTAGGGGATGCCGAGGCGGTCAAGCAGGGCCCGCCGCTCGTCGCGATGGCGGTGCGGCATGGCGGTCAGAAGCACGATCTCGACATCGGCGGCCAGCCGGCCGAGCACCTCGACCGCGCCGGAAACGGCGGTCTGCCATGCACCCTGTTCGGCAAAGAAGCCCTCCAGCAGGGCGCCTGTGCGCGCCGGTTCGGCGGGCGTGCCGTCATCCCTGGACACGATGTTGCCGGTCAGGCGGAAGCTGGCGGTCGAGAACTGATAGCCGGCGGCATCGAGGAAGCGGACGAACGGGTCGACGAATTCGAGCACGACCTCGTCGACATCGGCGACCAGCAGCGGCCGCGGGTCGCTCGACAACGCCTCGATCTGCGCCAGAGTCGTCGGGTCGAGGCTCAAGTCGAGACCTCCCATGCGGCGTCGCCGCCGGGCAGCTCCCGCATCGCCCGCATCACCTGGGGCGCCTCGATCGCCGACGCGGCGCAGAACGCCAGCAGCGTCGGCTCGTGCGCGGCGATGAACGCAAGGACGCCGGACAGGAACCCCGGTTCGCGCGCAGCCGTGCGAATCGAGCCGGCATCGATGCCGCTGAGCGCGAGGAACCGGCCGAGCAGGTCCGGGTCGCCGGCAATGAAGGCGAGCGCCGACACGGCGATGGCTTCGGCGTCCTGTATCTGGAGGTTGCGCAAAGGCGGTGTCCTTCGATGCGATTCGCGGCAGGACATCGCGCCCCGATCTTTCCGTTTCGTCAATGAAATAACGCTATCGTGCCCGGTGATCGGCTCCGTGCCTTGTGCCGGACGGCGAAACGGGACGTGTTGGGCGGGCGCATGGCCAAGAGAGTGATGATCGTCGAGGACAACGAGCTCAACATGAAGCTCTTTCGCGACCTCATTGAAGCCTGCGGCTACGAGACCATCCGCACCCGCAATGGCCTGGAAGCGCTGGACCTGGCGCGCGCGCACCATCCCGACCTCATCCTGATGGATATCCAGTTGCCCGAAGTGTCAGGCCTGGAAGTCACCAAATGGCTGAAGGAGGACGATGACCTCCACACCATTCCCGTCATCGCCGTGACCGCATTCGCCATGAAGGGCGACGAGGAACGCATCCGCCAGGGCGGGTGCGAATCCTACATTTCCAAGCCGATCTCGGTGCCTCGTTTCATCGAGACCATCAAATCCTACCTTGGCGACGCCTGAAGGCCGCCGGCATGGAGCAGGGACAGGAATGACCGCGCGTATCCTTGTTGTCGACGATATTCCGGCGAACGTGAAGCTGCTGGAGGCCCGGCTTTCGGCCGAGTATTTCCAGGTCATCACCGCCATGAACGGGCTGGACGCGCTCGAACTGTGCGAGCGCATGAAGATCGATGTCGTGCTGCTCGACGTGATGATGCCGGGCATGGACGGGTTCGAGGTCTGCCGCCGGCTGAAGGCCAACCCGGCGACAGCGGAAATCCCGGTGGTGATGGTGACCGCACTCGACCAGCCGGCCGATCGCGTGCGCGGGCTGCGTTCCGGCGCCGACGATTTCCTGACCAAGCCGGTCAATGATCTTCAGCTGGTCACGCGCGTGAAGAGCCTTGTGCGCCTGAAGACGCTGACCGACGAGTTGAAGCTGCGCGCCGCGACCGCGCGCGGCATGAACCGCGACGACCAGTCGCCGGCGCTTGGCGAACTGCCGGAGGTGATGCTGGTCGATGACCGTCCCGGCTCCGCCGACCGCATCGTTCACATGCTGTCCGGAATGGCGCGGGTTGACGTGGTGGCCGATGCCAACGCCGCGCTGCTGCAGGCCGTGGACCGGCCGATCGAATGCGTGATCGTCTCGGGAACGCTCGCCGGCACCGACCCGCTGCGGATCTGCTCGCAGTTCCGCTCATTCGACCGGACGCGCAACGTGCCGATGATCCTGGTCACCGAAACCGGCGACAATGAACGCATCATCCGTGCCCTCGACATCGGCGTGAACGACTACATCACGCGCCCGATCGAGAAGGAGGAGCTGCAGGCCCGCCTGCAGACGCAATTGCGCCGCAAGCGCTACAATGACCGCCTGCGCCAGAGCGTTTCGGAAACCATCGAACTGGCAGTGACGGATTCGCTCACCGGACTGCACAACCGGCGCTACCTCGACAATCACCTGGAAACGCTGGTGGAACGCGCCCAGGCGCGCCGCCGCCCGCTGTCGGTGCTGATCGCCGACATCGACCGGTTCAAGGCGGTCAATGACAGCTGGGGCCATGATGCCGGCGACGAGGTGCTGCGCGAATTCGCCCGGCGCCTGCGCGGCGCGGTCCGCGGCATCGACCTGGCCTGCCGCCATGGCGGCGAGGAATTCATCGTGGTCATGCCCGACACCGATCCCGCGATTGCCCATCGGGTCGGCGAGCGGGTCCGCACCATCGTCTCCGGCCAGCCGTTCGCGCTGGCGGGACAGGATGCCAGCCTCGACGTGACGGTCAGCGTCGGCATTGCCACGCTCGACGCCGGCGACACCGCCGCCGCACTGGTCAAGCGCGCCGACCAGGCGCTCTACGAGGCCAAGAACGCCGGCCGCAACAGGGTGGTGCTGCGCGCCGCCTGATCGGCGCCTGCCGCAGGGTCAACAAATCGGTTGATTTGGCCGGCTTTTTGGCTGACAGTCCGGTCGAATGCGGATCGGTGCGGCCCAACGGCCGTGCCAACGTTTGCCCCATGATGCTCAGGTCCGCCGCATCTCCTGGGTCCGTGGGGTCGGCCGGTCGGCGCTGGCGCACAGTGGCATCCTCGTAACCGCTGCCGGATTGCCGACCGGCCCCCGATTCCCCGACCAGCGATCGCGAAGTTTCATAAATGAAAACGCCGCCTTGCGGCGGCGTCCTGATGCGGTGCGCGAAGATCGGTTACTTGATCTTGGCTTCCTTGAATTCCACGTGCTTGCGCGCCACGGGATCGTACTTCCGCTTGGTCATCTTTTCGGTCATCGTGCGGCTGTTCTTCGTCGTCACATAGAAGAACCCGGTATCCGCAGTCGAGACCAGCCTGATCTTGATCGTGTTCGCCTTGGCCATTTGAAACTATCCGTGGTGTCGAGAAACTTGTTTCGTGGCGGAGCCTTGCAGCGTTCGCGCCCGATTTGCGCGCGACACATAGACGAGCGGCTCCGATTGTCAACCCCGCGCCGGCCGCCGGGTCAGATCTCCTGGCGCACGAAGCGGTTATGCAGCATGCGATAGTAGGGCACAGGCCCGCCGGGCGTGAGCAGCGGATCGCGACGCAACTGCGCATCGATCTCGTGCAGGATGGTGCGGGTGATGGAGGGGATGTCGGCGGCGATCGCGTCGTCGAGCGTCAGCCACACCAGTTCCTCCAGCTCGCCGGTCGGCCCGCCGCCCTCCAGGGTCGCCGCGATGCTGTCGGCGAACGCGGCGAAGAACCGCGTGTCGAACCGGCGCACGCGACCGGGCGGCGTCGTGGCGCGGGCGATGTAGCGCAGTCCCGCCAGCGATGGCCGCACGCCATGCTCGGCAAAGCCCGCCCATGCCGCC
>WPCI01103697.1_pt1 | contig 38650 bp, 36 predicted proteins | sample 5399871 | NCBI WGS metagenome assembly WPCI01 (sample SAMN12869469, study PRJNA574797) | sludge metagenome | isolation source: wastewater treatment of pH7 | place: China:Beijing | collected 2019-05-20 | reverse complement strand
CGTCCAGTTTGATTCAGTTCAACAATCATCTGTTTAAAATTTTCTTCATATCGGGTCATAAAAAATCATCCTCTCGTAGCTAAGTTTAATTTATTTTTGTCTCTACGAAAAGTTGTCTAAGATTTAATACTAACACCAGTTTTTTCAGATGAACTAATCAAGACAATCAAACAAATCTATCCAGATATACAGCAATCTAAACGCTATAAATCGGTTTCTGAAACTTATTATGATTTTGCGAATATGTTTGCTCGTCCATATGCTCAATTAGATGACGATAAAATTTGGGAAACTTTATATCCGCATCAACGTGAAGGCATTTTAAAAATTCAGAACAAGCTAATGCAGTTTGGTACTGCAACATTAGCAGATGGGGTAGGGTTAGGCAAGACACGAACAACAGCTGGCGTAATACGCTTAGAGAAAAAAATTAACCCTCATTTAAAAGTGATCATTATTGCAGATAAAAAATTACATGAACAATGGCAAGCGGATTTAGATGCTGTAGATGTTGACTACAGTAATTTTAAATTCATCAATCGGGAAACATTTGCTCTAATGAAACCAGCTGAGTTGGATCTGATTGCTGCAACTTATCAAATGATTGTAATTGATGAGGGACATCAAGGATTTAAAAATAGAACTACTGCAGCATATCGTCATGCGGAATATGTCTTTTCGCATTCGGCTCATAATATGAAAGGAATCATGTTGACGGCGACACCTTGGAACAACAAGCGTGAAGATGTGATTAATATCGGTTCACTATTTCTAGAAGTAGATCATATCCCACTTGATCGTGCTTATCGTACTTATTTTGCTTTCGGAGCACGTGGAAAAGCAGTTAAAGCGTTGGCAAATGATAATAAAGCCTTTGCTGAATTTTGGGAAGATTTATTCTTGCAGCGGACAAGGAAAACATACGGTGGCGAATCTGTTACTTTTGCTGAACGTTTTTTTCCAACGATTGAAGTTCCCTTCGAGCCGGTGAAAGAACAAATTTTCAGCAATAACTTTGAAAGAATCGATAATCTACATTTCCCATATATGGATACACTACGTTTCTTTGTTCAAGATAGTAATAATGAACTGACGCCAGGCAGATTGAAATTAATGCTATTAAAACGTGCTGATTCTAGTTGGCTGTCTTTCGTAAATTCTTTGAAGGCGATTCAAACTAAGACTCAGCAGTTTGTTAAGGATTTTGACGCAATTGAAACATCCGGCAAGTACTTAGATCGATTGAAAAATTATCTATCCCATGCTTATAAGGTAGATGAATATTTTTCAAATAATTTGGGATTGTTGTTGAACATTAAGAATGAAGAAGACGAAGATCAACTGCCAAATCAATTTCGTGAATTTCAAGAAAAATCAAATCGAAATCGTCGAAAATATATCGAGCGAATTACTGGTCAAATTGAAAGTCTGACAGTTAAATCTTCTAAGAGAGTTTTTAATACGTTAAAAGCTTATGCAGTTAAGGATTTAGCTGTTTTGCAAAGTATGATTGATGAAGTTGAAAAGAATTTTTTACGTAAAGATGAAAAATTTGAAACGGTTTTGCAAAGTTTAATCATTGAGCGAGAAAAAGGTAATAAAGTCATTTTAGTGAGCCAATTCCGCGATACAATTCTGTATTACGCTGATAAGGTCAAAGAATCGAAAAAATTTGACTTAGATAACATCGGTGTAGTAACTGGTAATCCTGATGATAATAAAATTGGCATGGATCACTACTCTAAGAATGCTATTTTAAATCGTTTTTCACCAAAATCAAAATTGCAGACAGAATTATTTAATTCAGAAAACGAAATCAATATTTTGCTTGGAACCGACACGATTTCTACAGGGCAAAATCTGCAAGATGCGACTGTTTTAATGAATTTGGATGTACCATACAATCCAATGCAACTAGAACAGCGAATCGGTCGAATCGATCGTCCTCGTGAGTATGGTCAAGTAGAACAGATTGATATCTACACGTTCCCAACTTATTCAGCAATTGAATCAATTTTGAAAATGACACAGCGCTTAGGGGAAAAGATGAAAGGTATTTATAGTGATACTGAATTTGATGATTTTGTTCTACCTGAGTATCGAGAATATGCTGAAGCTTTACTGAAAGAGAAAAATGCTACGAAAGCTTCCAAAGCCACGGAAAAAATGGTATTGGATAACGAATCAAAACAAATCATGAATGTTGGTGTATCTGCTGACTCTCATTCTGCTGATTATGATATGGCGAATAAACGAATGTACGATACTGTTCAACAAGGAGTTCATCGAGTTCTTGATCCAATTTATGATGATATCAGTTTTTCAAAAAATATTGGTAATGCTATTGTTGTTTTAAAAATGATTTATCGTGATGTTAATGGTGAGGACATCAGTAATGAAACAATTATTATTGATATGGATAAAATTAAAGAATGCACGATTTCTGATGCAGAGCGACGATTGAATGAATCAAAAGTATCGAGTGTTTATTCAACACAGGAATATAGTGAAGCTAAAGCCGAGGTAAAAATACGTGATTATCGTCAAAAATTCCAACAGGTTTTAGAGTGGCATATTGAAAAAATCAATGCTGATAATCAAAAAACAAGAGATAATTTTGACGGTATAGCCGATAAAACCTCTAAGAAAGCTGCATCTAATATTATAGATAGTATTAAAAATCCCAAACTAAGGGGAACAATTAAATCAAAAATTGAAGCTTTTGGTTTATCTGGTAAAGAAGTTCAGGAGTTAGCAAAGCGCATTGAGTTTATTGATTCAGACAGTGATCTATATGATTATATTCAAAATATCGCAAACGATGTTCAAGAATTTTGGATGAATTTTGAGGAATACGTCGACGCTTTTGATTTGCAGAATATTGAATTGAATAGTGGACGAATTAATAAAAATGAACCAACAAAACGGATTGCTACTGTTGAAAAATCTGAAGTTATATTGGTAATGGCTAATTATTCAATCGGTAACGAAACCCTATAAACATACTACTGTTAGAAATTAGGGGGAACTTTTTCTCTGAAAAAGAGTAATCAAATTAGATGTTAAGAAAAAAATCAATAAAAGAAAAGACTTATCAGTCATATATGAGAGACCTTTATTTATTGTTCATAGTATAGTTATATGTATTTGATAGTATTGAATCGGCTCGCAGAAAATTGACACCATTGCCTTCAAATAAATTGAAAGTCAATAAAATTTTCCATGTTTCAATTTCTCTAAATCATTGCTATTAAAGCATCATGAATCTGTTTGAAAAGATAGTTGGGCTAACCAGGTCTTAAGAAAGCTCGTAAAGCTTCACAATTCTCAAAACGTTAATATATCCTTATATATCAACATTTTTAGACACTTTCCAATTTTTGGAGAGTGTCTTTTTTTAAGCTTAAATGTACCATTTTTTGTAACAACTATTCGTATGTGATTACATTTTTGATGATATTAAGACCACATGATCGGAGGGGGTTATGAGAACTGAATCCTTAATTCCTATCTTAAAAAAGAATAATATTGCGACTTCTGAGACATCTTTCAAAAATATGATGGCATCAAAGGAAAATCTAAAGATTTATGCTGAGGAAATTATTTTTAATGAAATATAATTTCTGTTTTATTCACAAAGAAATTTAGATTCATTTGAATTGTCACCAAATTTTTGATATTGATGATTTTTAATTAATCTCTAGTAAGAAAAGGGAGTAGATAGTTTATATGATTCCGAATAAGTCTGCTCTTGTCCGGAATGTAGTAATAAGATACTTGTCAAAGTAGAGGTTTCTGAGTATCCAACATATTCAATTAATCATTTTGAATATGGAAAAATTTTTTCGGATATATCGGTAAGTATTTTATAAATTACTAGATTAAAAATAGACCTTTAGCAAATTAGCTAGAGGTCTGATTTAATCTTTCAAGAAGGGTTTTTCCAAGAAATCTGGGAGGAAGCTGTCCTCCTCGCAGGTTAAAATACATATTTATGTCAAATACTTAAACAACTTTGTATCCACAGCATTTGTCAGTTTCAAATCCATTTCAACAACATTTTGGACTTTTCCTTCTTGAGTAGGTTTCGAAAGCTGCTTAACCGTACTCTGAATAGGCGTTGCTTCACCAAGGTAATAAAATTCTTTCCCCTCATCATCAGATTTTTTTACAAATAGATGAATGGTCCAATTTTCAGCATCCTGTAATGCTTTTACTTCAGGCGATGACAGAGTCCTCGGTGATTTAGTAAACCAGCGCATGGTAGTTTTATCGACCAGTTCATCCTCATAAGCCATCTGGGCACCTTTGAAATCGTCACCTTTTTGTAACGTGATGAAAATGATGAATTTTCCATTCTTATAAGTATATCCACCAATATTCTGATCTACCATCTGTTCATACCAATTCAGCATTCGTAGCGCATCACGACGACGGTATTTTGCATAGCGAGTCAGAGGTTGATCAGTTGCGAATTTTTCTGATTTATAGAAACTAGCTGTAAGTAAGTCTTCCAGCAGTTTTCTAAAATAATCATTGTGTAAAGCTTGTTGAAAAACTGAGGAGAACTGAATCAGCTGCGGATTATCCACAGAAATAATTTCAGCGCCACTATAAGTTTTCTTTTGTCCACCTGTGTAAAACTTCAATGAGAGAGTTTGTATGACAGATTGAATCGTTTTGTCGTCATGAGCGAGCTGGCTTTTCGCAAATGTTTCTCTAATTTCTTCAAAGGTTAATCCACGAGTCTCTTTAAGTAACTTGGACAATAAAATAATTTCGTGCTGACGAATACCAGGTAGAACCTCTCTAGATAAAAACATCAAAATTTTATTTTCTTCTACCGATAAAATACCTTCATTATCCTTAATCTTAGCTAAAAACGTATAATATGAGTCAAACTTATTTGCAATCAACATTGGATCAAGTACCTGCTGCTTTATGAAGTCAGTTAAGTAAGGGATTCGATTTAATCGATTTTTTAAGGAAGAATAGATTTGTTTCAGCTCTCGCATTGAATCCAGAGCAACAGCATCAATCGATTTGAAGATCCGTTCTTTCGCCACTTGCTCAAAGTTAATCGTTGAAAGTCCACTGATATAGTTAGTATCAAAAGTATCCTTTCGAAGATTATCTTTATTCCGAGTAATATCTCCAGATAATGCCATCGGGATCATATAGTTATTCTTATAGTTCCCGATAAAGTCAATGATTGTCACAAATTCCTTAGACTTATCTTTACGTAAACCACGCCCTAGCTGCTGAACAAAAATAATACTAGATTGGGTATTTCGCAGCATCACTACCTGATTAATCTTAGGAATATCAATTCCCTCATTGAAAATATCCACGGTAAAAATGTAGTTGATCTCACCAGTTTCTAGCCGTTCAATTTGTGCTTCCCGCTCTTCAATTGAGTGTTCACCTGTTAGATAAGTGCTAGGAATCTTATGTTGTTTGAAGCGAGCAGATAATTCCTGGGCTTCTTCCTTGCGACTACAGAAAACCAATCCTTTAGGATAATTTCCCGAACAGCCATAGTAGTTAATCTTCTCAATTAAAAATTTTACCCGATCATCCATGGTCAGATACTTCAAATCGGTGGTCTCGGAAATCACCATGTCTTCTTTCTCAAAGTCAGTGACACCAAAATAGTGAAAAGGACACAATAAATCTTCTTCCAAAGCTTCTTGAAGACGGATCTCATAAGCGATATTGTAGTCGAACAATTCAAAGATATTGAAATTATCTGTTCGTTCAGGAGTTGCAGTCATACCTAACAAGAATTTAGGCGTAAAATAATCCAGGGTTTTTAGGTAGGATTGAGCCCCAGCTTTGTGTACTTCATCAATCAAAATATAGTCAAAATAATCATGCTCGAATAGTTCCTGATAAGCAGGCTTAGAAATAGTCTGGATTGTCGCAAACAAATATTTTGCATCTGTATCTTTTTGGCTGCCAGAGAGAATGCCGAATTGGTCAGAAGGTTCTCCTAAAATTTTCTCAAATGATTCCTTAGCTTTATTCAAAATCTGTTCACGATGAACGATAAAAAGCATTCGTTCAGGTTTCACCTGAAGGACATCAAAAGCTGCTAAATAAGTTTTACCAGTACCAGTTGCGGAGATGACCAATCCTTTTTGAGCGCCCGTTTCTCTAAGCTCTTTGAGATTATTCAGAGCTATTTTTTGCATTTTATTAGGTAAGATATAATGCGGCAGAGTTTGATCGACAGTAACAGCATTCGCTAATTTCTGATTATTTACGAATGGTTTGTATGTTCTTCTATACTCATTTACCCATTCTTGATTCAAAGCTTCCGCATGTTTCCATTCCGAAGATAAATGATGCTGGATCTGGTGAATCACTTCACCCTGCTCATAGGAAGTTAGTCGAATGTTCCACTCATAATTTAACTTCAACGCACTCATGGTCAAATTCGAGCTACCAATAATAAACGAATGATACTCCTTTTGAGAAAACAGATATCCCTTAGAATGGAAGCCTGTTTTAGCTGAGATACGAACCTCAAGATTAGGGATAGCCAAGAGGGAAGCGAACATATCCGGATGATTAAATCCTAGGTAAGTTGAAGTCAATAAGCGACCAGAAATGCCTCGATCTGCAAGATCAGAAAGGTGAGACTTTAAGGCATTTAAACCATCTTGAGTGATGAACGCTACTGAAAAGAAAAAGTTTTCACAGGTATCAATTTCTTCCTGTAACACATTCAGTAAAAATTCTTTTTCCTCTGGGCGATTAATAATCAGTTTTGGATCATAGTGAGAGCCTTCAATTTCTTTATTGATAAAGGCTTTTTGAAGTGACTGTTCTAAAACATCCATGTGTAATTCCTCTACAATTTGATAGTTTTTAACTTTTCGACAGTTGGAATATCGGCTGGAGCCCATTCCAATGACTCCAATTCTTCAACTGGCAGCCACACAATAGCTTCATGCTCAGTCAACTTAGGTTCTCCTTGTTGAAGATGACAGATAAAGGTCGTTAGATGAATACTACCAAAATCATATTCATACTTGGTTGATTCAAACGCCTGATCCTCAATTGTAACAGTAATCAATAATTCTTCTACTACTTCTCGTTTCAGCGCTTCAATCGGTGTCTCGTTTGCTTCAACCTTACCCCCAGGGAACTCCCAAAAATTAGCTAGAGACTTTTCCGGACCGCGTTGAGCACATAATATTTTTCCATTGTCGATGATGATTGCACCGACTACTTCAATTGTTTTTTTCATAATGAACTTCTTTCTAAAATAGGATTACTAGAATCAATTATAGAGGATTTTAGCAGAAATTGCAGTAAATGGGAGACCGTGATGAAATTGGAGTAGTTTGTGGCCTTTTTAGTATTGGATTCTATGTATTAATTTGATTATTTTATCTTGCATTTTTTGATAAAAAAGAATCAATCGGTATTTTAAAATAAATTGCTACTTCGGTGGAATTTTTTGTTAACATTAATATTTAACAGAAAAACTTTAGCTTTGCGTCTGGGGCTAAACCTTAGTATAATGACGTTGTTTTGAAAATTATAGAAGTTTATACATAGATACAGCAGGAGGATATACATAATGACCAGTAATTTTTGGGCAGAGCTACCAAAGCCCTTTTTTATTTTGGCACCGATGGAAGATGTGACGGATGTCGTGTTTCGGCATGTGGTAAAAGAAGCAGGAGCGCCAGATGTTTTCTTTACGGAATTTACCAATTCGGATAGTTTTTGTCATCCAGATGGGATCGAGAGTGTGCGGGGCCGCTTGACTTTTACAGCGGATGAGCAGCCGATGGTGGCACATATTTGGGGTGATAAGCCGGAATTCTTCCGTGAGATGAGTATAGCTTTGACAGATATGGGCTTTCAAGGAATCGATATCAACATGGGCTGTCCGGTACCCAATGTTGCTGAACGCGGTAAGGGAAGCGGCTTGATCTTGCGACCGGAAGTAGCGGCGGAATTGATTGAAGCAGCGAAAGCGGGCGGCTTGCCGGTTAGTGTGAAGACGCGTATAGGATTTACGGATACAGCGGAGTTGACGGAGTGGATCAGTCACTTATTGAAGCAGGATATTGCGAATTTGTCGGTTCATATGCGGACGCGAAAAGAAATGAGTAAAGTCGATGCCCATTGGGAGCTGATTCCTGAGGTCGTAAAATTACGGGATGAAATTGCTCCGAAAACGTTGATCACGATCAATGGTGATATCCTGGATCGTCAGATGGGGCTGGAAGTAGCTGAAAAATATGGGGTAGATGGCATCATGATCGGTCGAGGAATCTTCAAAAACCCCTATGCTTTTGAAAAAGAAGCCAAGGAGCATTCGCCACAAGAGTTGATTGAGTTGTTGAAACTGCAGCTTGACTTGCAGGACAATTATTCAGAACAAGTTCCGCGCTCAATCGTCGGCTTGCACCGTTTTTTCAAGATTTATATCAAAGGCTTTCCCGGTGCCAATGATCTACGGATCAGTCTGATGGATACAAAATCAACGGCTGAAGTTCGAGAGATTTTGGCTGCATTTCAAGAAAAACATGCTGCAGTCCAATAACAGAGTAAAAAAACCAGTGAGCAGAACGAGTTTTTCGTTCTGCTCACTGGTTTTTGGTCGGTTCATTTATTTTTTAAATAATGGGAATCATTAGATAGACGTTAATTTACGATAGCTTACGACTAAAACACTCTCTCTTACGTCTTCAGGCATTTTTGTTAATTTGATAATGGCGGAGTTGACTAATAACTTTTCAATTACGCCACTGCGGCTTTTAAACTCGGTTTTGAAAGCGACCGCTTGGCCGACATTGAAGGGTTCACCTTGCTCAGAAACTTCGTTCATTTGAAAATTGTAACCATAAGGTTTTGCCATATTGGTACTCCTTTCTTGGATAAAAAAAGAGAAGATCGAACGGATCTTCTCATAAGTTATTTATTTGATTAGGCTGTTTGGATATTGGCCGCTTGTTGACCGCGAGGGCCTTCTTCGATATCGAAAGAAACCTTTTGACCTTCATCTAATGTTTTGAAACCATCTGTTTGGATTGCTGAAAAGTGTGCGAAAACATCAGTGCCATCTTCACCTGTAATAAATCCAAAACCTTTGTCTGGGTTAAACCATTTTACTGTACCATTATTCATGCTATAAATACCTCCAAGTTACACATTCATGTGTTTTATTGCAATAAGTAAGAAGTGTAAAAAGAAGTATTACTTAAACACTAAAACTCACAGATCAACTATATTACTTATTAAACGTACCATGGAAGAGAGTAAATAGCAAAATAAATCGAACAAATCCGGTTTGTTTTAGCTTTAATATTAATAATTGTCTCTTTTTGTTAAGCTTTCTTTGAATGGTTTGACAAATGAAAATAGCCAAAAACGAATATTATACTGGAAAGACAGTACGATGATTTTGATGAATTGTAGCTGCGTTATCCCTCTTTTATGAAAACGGTTAATTTATTTGTCAAATTCATGATAAAATAATAGAAAATAAACACAAAGTGAGGCGAATACTTTGAAAGCTATCTCAATTCATCCAGGACCAGTGATGGAAATTCTTGAAGGAAAGAAGACGGAAGAATATCGTTCGTGGACAACCCATTATCGCGGACCGCTGTTGATTTGTTCGACAGCGATTAAGACGCCAGGCTGTATTCAGGGCACGCAGTTTGTGTTGTGGATCTTGTCGACGTAAAAAAATTGGCCGATGATTCTTATGCTTGGTTGTTTGAGCAGGTCCGTTGTATCAAGCCTTTCCCAATCAAAGGTCAGCGGCGGCTTTATCACGTACCAGATGAACGAATCATCGAACCGTTAGCGGATGAATTTATAATCGAGGAAGATGAACGGGTCGTAACTGAAAAATTTTGGCAAGAGTATTATTTGGCTTTGGTGAATTAATTGAGTATTCTTCGTGAGAGATAATCAGATCTCTCAAAAATAATGATCGATCGCCGAGAGAGGCTTGAGCAAAAAGACAAGCTTGTTTCTATGGTAAAATGAAGGCGAAAGAAGGGTTACTTATGAATAGCATGGAAAAAATCAATCAATTTCGAGATGAACGAAACTGGCGTCCTTTTCATAATGAGAAGGATTTAGCTTTGTCGATTTGCCTCGAGGCAGCAGAACTGTTGGAGCTTTTTCAGTGGAAAGATTCGGCAGAGGCGCGCACACAAACGGAACGCTTGAAGGAAGAATTGGCAGATGTTCTGATCTATTCTTATATGATGGCGGATAATTTAGATTTTGATATCGATGAGATCATCAGTGAAAAATTGAAGAAAAACGCGATTAAGTATCCAGTGGAAAAAGCGTAAAACTTCTATCGAGTGTAAAAGCCTCTTTTCAAAACGGAAAGAGGCTTTTTGCTATTCATGCAATTCTAAGGGCAAACCATCTGGGTCAAAGAAGAACGTCATCTTTTCGCCAGTAAAATCATCGGTTCGCAAAGGCTCGCATTTGACTCCATGACTAACTAAATAAGCGACTGTCGCTTCAATCTCTGTTGTTTTGAAAGCAAGATGGCGTAAGCCGGCTGCTTCTGGGAAGCTGGGACGTTTGGGCGGATTATTAACAGCAAATATTTCTAATTCAGCACCGTTTAACTGCAGATCCAGCTTATAGTCTTGTCGTTCAGGGCGAAAATTTTCACGAATGATCGGCAAACCGAGAAGATCGACATAAAAATGTCGTGCTTTCTGATAGTCTGAAACGATGATGGCGACATGGTGGATAGTTGAAAAATCGGGTTTAGTCATAAAAACACCCTTTCCATTTTTCTTAAAGTTATATAAAGTATCCGTTTTTTACAAGTAAAATAGCTAGAATCCCAACAAATTACTGTGTCTGGCTTCACGAAGTCTTTCTTATTATAAGCTAGTTGGTTTAAAAAAAGTATGTTATACTCTAATTAATTGAAGAGCAACATTTGGGGTGCTATATGCTGAGATTATACCCATGGAACCTGATGCAGTTAAGACTGTCGCAGGGAAATGTAGTTAGTGACTGATTGTACCCGACCATCTTTTTTTGGTTGGTTTTTTCTGTTTTTTAGCCCCCTCCAGCTGTCTCTTTCAGGAAAGGGGTTATTTTGCGTGGAAAAAAATAAAATCCACAAATTGACGTTGTTGGCGTTGATGATTGCGTTAGATGTTGTGCTGTCACCCTTGATGCGAATCGAAGGAATGGCACCGATGTCCAGTGTGATGAATATTATTGCTGGGGTACTGCTGGGACCGGTCTACGGGACGGTGATGGCCTTTGTCTGTGCACTGATTCGGATGACGATGTTGGGGATTCCGCCATTAGCATTGACGGGGGCGGTGTTTGGTGCCTTTTTAGCCGGTTTATTCTACCGCTTTGGCAAAAAACTTGTTTGGTCGATGCTAGGTGAAATCGTTGGTACAGGAATAATTGGTTCACTTTTGTCTTATCCTGTGATGGTCTGGTTTACCGGTAGCCAAAGTGATCTGTATTGGTTGATCTACACGCCACGCTTTATCGGTGCCACGTTGATCGGTTCGGTGATTGCTTTTGTCGTGTTAGTCAAATTAAAGGAAACAACGATTTTTAAACGTTGGCAACGGCTGTTTTTAGGTGAAAGGATGTTGGGATGATTAAAACGAATGTTTCAAATAAATTTCCGTTGAAAAAGGCTCCGTTAGTTCATTGTATCACCAACGAAGTCACCTGTGAGACGGTTGCAAATGCGCTGTTATACGTAGGTGCCAAGCCCATTATGGCTTCTGATTCACGAGAATTCGCGGAATTATTTCAACAAACAGATAGTTTATTGTTGAATATCGGTCATCTATCGGAAGAACGAGCAAGTAGCTTGATAGCGGCAAGCAAATTGGCGCAAACAGTACAAAAGCCAACGGTGGTTGATTTGGTTGGTTATGGTGTCAGTCAAGTTCGAAATCAGGTGGGCCGAGCGTTGGTAACTGAAAATCCGACGGTAGTAAAGGGCAATATTTCAGAACTGCGCAATTTTTGCGGGTTATCCAGTCATGGGCGAGGCGTCGATGGCAGTGAGCTGGATCAGAGTGATGAAGCAATCGAAGAATTATCGGAAGCGTTGCAGAGATTAACGACGAAATATCCGAAAACAATGTTCTTAGCGACGGGTGCTCAAGACATTATCGTAGATCAACAACATATTTGGCGTTTAACTAATGGTGTAGCGGAGCTGGATCGTTTTACTGGTACCGGCGATATCGTTGGTGCATTGATCGCTGCTTTACTTGGCAGTGGTGTAGAAGCGGCGGAAGCAGTCGTTTCCGCAGTCAGCTACTTCAACCTTTGTGGCGAGCAGGCAGAAGACACGCTGGGTTTAGCCGCTTTCAGGCAAGAGACCTTGAATCAACTTTCGGTATTGATGGAAAAAAATTGGTGGACTGAGGTGAAGGGATGGGAAAAGCAATGGATTTAACATTATATCTAGTGACGGGACGCTATGATTTCAGTGACGAGAAATTTTTAGCAGTAATTGAAGCAGCTTGTAAAAATGGTGTGACATTAGTTCAGTTACGGGAAAAAGAATTGCTAACGGGTGATTTTTATCGGTTAGCTGTAAAAGTAAAAGAAATTACGGATCATTATCGCATTCCTTTGATTATCAATGATCGAGTAGATATTTGTCTGGCGGTCGACGCAGCGGGTGTACATATCGGTGATGATGAGATGCCGGTAGCGGTTGTGCGCTCCTTGATCAGTTCAGAGAAAATATTAGGCGTTTCGGCTAAGACGGTGGAACGTGGTTTGGAGGCTGAGAAGGCGGGTGCCGATTATTTGGGAATCGGGGCAATTTTCCCGACGAAAACCAAAGATACACCGTTAACCTCAATGAAGACATTGAAAGCTATTAACGAAGCAGTGCCGATTCCCAGTGTAGCGATTGGCGGGATCAAAGAAGCGAATTTAGCAAACTTTCGTGAAACGGGTATTGCGGGCGTTTCAATCGTTAGTGAAATTATGCTAGCTGAGAACGTCGGCGAAAAGGTTCACAGCTTGAAACACAAAATCGAAGAAGTATTGGATGTCAGTTCCACTTTGTAGTTTCATTACATTAGTGGAATGATATACGGCATGAGATAAAAATAAATACCTTAACCTTAATACGAATTAGGAGGAACAAGCATGATTAATTCAACACCGCAAGTCGTGACGATCGCCGGCTCTGATTCCGGCGGCGGCGCGGGAATCCAAGCCGATTTAAAAACATTTCAAGCGCGTAATGCCTTTGGTATGAGCATTATTGTGGCACTGACGGCACAAAATACTTATGGCGTACAAGATAGCATGGCGATTCCCAGTACGTTTATTGAAGAACAATTTGACTCATTGGCGGCCGATTTTTCGATCGGTGCAGCGAAAACCGGGATGCTAGCAGATGTGGAACGAGTGGAAACAGTTGTAAAGAAATTGCAGCAGGTCGATTTTGGCCCTTTGGTCGTCGATCCCGTGATGGTGGCAAAAGGCGGTCATCACTTATTGCAAAGCGATGCAGTCAAAACCATTAATGAAAAATTATTGCCGTTAGCAACGATCGTAACCCCCAATTTACCAGAAGCAGAAGTGATCATTGGCCAGCGGATCGTAACGGATCAGGAAATGATTGAGGCGGCGAAGAAACTCCAAGCCTTCGGTACACAAAATGTTGTGGTAAAAGGTGGGCATAGTCAAAACAAGGAAGCGGCCGATTTTGTTTTGCTAGCATCGGGAGAAGGTTTTTGGATGAGCGCGCCGAGAGTTGCAACGGCTAATACTCATGGAACAGGGGATACTTTTTCAGCGTGTATCGCAGCGGAACTGGCAAAAGGAGCCGAGCTGAAGGAAGCAATTATCATCGGAAAGAAATTCATCCAAGCTGCCATCAGCCAACCGATTTTTGTTGGTCATGGTCACGGGCCAACCAATCATTGGGCCGAGCTTACTGCAGATATTTCAATCAAATAAAAAAAGAAGTTGAGTTCAGCTCAACTTCTTTTTCTTTTAAAATGTGAATTAGTTTAAAGCCGAGGTTTTGCGAAAGTGAATCAAACAAGCAACAAAAACGCTCAACAACAAGACAAGTAAAAATAGTAAAGAAAGCTGTGAACCAGTAGTGGTCGCTGCAATAAAATCCGGTTGGGATTGCTGCGCCAAATTGATGATCGTTGCAACAATCGCTGTGGCAACCGCACCAGAGAACTGTTGTAAGGTATTGAATAAAGTATTTCCGTCACCGTATTCTTCTTCTGACAACAGATTCATCCCGGTTGTCATTAAATTGCTGTAAGCAAAACCGATCCCAATCATATAGATAACGTGACCGGCCACAAAACCTAGCAGTAACGGTGAACGTAATAGAAGAGTCAAAACAATCCAGCCAATCGTTGCCAGACTTAAACCAAAGAGGATCGGTTTCTTGGCACCAAAGTTATCCAAGACACGACCGGAGATTGGGGCTAAAAGCGCACCCACAGCAGCCCCCGGCATCATCACCAGTCCTGCGATGAAGGCGTCTTTCCCTAATACGATTTGGACAAAGTTCGGTAAGACAAAGGAGATTCCTAAAAGTAAAAATTGACAAACTAAAAAGCCGCATAGGAATAAGACAAAGACTTTATTTTTCAAAACTGTAATATGCACCAACGGATTTTTTGCGCGGGTCGCTTGGCGATAAAAAATCACTAATCCCGCGATACCAACTGCAAGTGAGACAAAGCCCATCAAGCTGCCGATTTGGTTTAAGAAGATCAATAGTCCGCTGAAGAGTAGGGCCACTCCCAATAAACTGATGAGATCCAGCCTCCCAGTTTTTTTAACTGGCATTTCTGGGATGGCAAATAGTCCAATAATTAATGAAACTACTAAAATCGGAATTAAAAATAGAAAAATGGCATGCCAAGACAGTGTCGAAGTCATAATTCCGCCATAGGTTGGCCCAATCGCTGGGGCAATCGAAGTGGTCAGTGTCCCAACCCCCATCATGGTTCCCCGTTTATGCATCGGGGTGAAATTTAAAATAATATGGAACATTAAAGGTAGGGCGATCCCAGTACTAAGCCCTTGAAATAAACGACCAATTAATAAAATACTATACGACGGTGACCATAGATCAATCGCTAGACCAGCAATAAAAAAGAGATTCGCGACAATAAACAATTTACGGATCGAAAAATTTTTCAATAAGTAGTTGGAAAATGGCACCATGATGGAGATCACTAAGAGATAGATAGTGGTGACCCACTGTACCATTCCAGTAGAGATTCCAAATTGTTCAATTAAAGTTGGAAAGGTTACGTTCATAGCCGTTTCAATTAAAACACCGGCAAAGGACATGATCCCGGTGGCCAGGACAGCTAACAACAAATGGATTTTCTTTTCTTTCATATAATACCCTCACTTTGTTTCGTCAGATAACCTTCGATTGATGGACAGTGTAAAAACTGGCAAAAAAAGAGAGGTGGTTTCTAAATTAATAGAAACCGCCTCTCTCTCGACACGCAGAGCGTGTTATCTGTACGATTTATTCACAAAAAGCATTGTAAAGCTTTTTAGGGCTAAGGTCAAGTTTAGCGTTGGATCAAGAAACTGATGATCGCAAAAAGAGCGATATGTGCCGGATAGAAAATATAGAAAAAGTATCGCATACTGCGCCCTTTTTCACCATTGTAAAGAATAATCGGAATCGCCGCTAAACACATCATCCATTGATAATTGAAGGTAAAGGCATGCTGAACACCGCCACCAAAAATGAGCGTGATTGCTGCGACGAGAACCAATGCAATCACCTGTAAAGGTTTTTTTCCATGAAATAGGTAGAAAAGAACTGACAAAGCTACAAATAATACCCCACCTTCTGTCAGCATCAAGGTTGGAACTAGTAATGTGAAAACTCGGAAAAAGAGAAAACCAAATTTTGAAGCAAAAATGCCACTGTTAGATAGTAGTAGCAATGCTAGGACGCTTAACAGTGATGGTACAAGAAACCAGAGAAAACCTTTGAAAAAATTGCGTTGTTTAAAATATTCACAGGCTTGCATGTAAACTGTTCCTAAGAACAAGGTACCGAAAATATTATTGATGACGATTGCGTTATCAATCGCAAAGTAGCGATTAAGAACCATATTAATGACACCCATGAGCCAATAGCCGATTAATAGCCGAAGCATATATTTCTTACGATTGCTAGTATGGATGAAACCTTCGGAACTTTCAAATAGGAAAATTGGTGCCGCGATCCGACCAATCCAATGAAACCACATAGGTACACCTAGAAATAGAAAAAATTCTCCAAGGTGATCCAGCACCATCGTTACGACCCCTAAAACTTTTAACTGGAAACCATTCATCCCTTTGTTCATTTAAAAACCCCTCTCTATTTATACCCCTACAATAGGGATTTTTTTAGTTGGGTGCCATTTATTGACCGAACAATCAGCTTACAAAAATGTGAGCTCAACTGTCAGAAAATTCTTTAAACTTATTGACAAGTACAAAAACCTCCGTTATTATTACAATCATAAATTAATTTAATTGCCATTTAAATTTAATTTAAAAAGGAGAATTTCTATGAACGCGACGACTACTGCACAAATGATCATTATTATTAGACTGAGGACTTGAAACTTGTTTTGCAAAAAACAGTTTGAGGTCCTGTTTGACATTTGTTGAGTGGGATTCTCCAGCATCTCACTTACTAGGTGAGATGTTTTTTTGTATGTATTGTAGCAAGGATGTATTTGAGACTATCTGATGACAGTATGAAAAAAGGAGTGGGAAAATGAAAAACAACGTAGCGAGAGTGAATTTTAAGGGAGCCTCTGTTTGCACGGTCGAAACAACTGAGGCGCCTCAAGCAATTGGTCCTTATGTTCAAGGGAAAGTGGTTAATGGATTGCTGTATGCATCGGGGCAGATCGCGTTAGATCCGGCAAATGGAGCGTTAGTTGGGGAAACGATTGAAGAACAGACTCATCAAGTTTTACAAAATATCGGTGGTGTTTTAGCGGCAGCGGGGACAGATTATGACCAAGTAGTTAAAACCACTTGTTTCTTGACAAATATGTCTGATTTTGTCGTGTTCAATCAAATTTATGGCAGTTATTTTGACAATGAAAAGCCCGCCCGCTCTTGTGTAGGGGTGGCGAATTTGCCGAAAGGAGCCCTGGTCGAAGTAGAGATTATTGCGGCAGTCGATTAATATTTAAGTATACAAAAAGAGCGCTTCATTCTCAGGGAATGAGGCGCTTTTCGCTGTAAAAGCAGACTGGTTTAAAGTGACTAAATCTGCAAAAGAAAAATAAACAAGAGTGCGGCAATCGTTTGAACAGCACCGACGGATAAACCATAAAGCAAGAAACGAGGGCCTTCTTTTAAAAATTTTTGAAAGTCGAGTCGCAATCCGATGGCAGCTAACGCGATGGTTTCAAACCAAGTACTAATAAAATGAGCACCTTCGCTAAATAAAGTGGGCAGAGTAAAAAAGCTATTGATAATACAAAAGATTAAAAAGCAAGTGACATACCAAGGAATTGAGAATTTTTTCTTGGATTCAGAGGTAGTTACTAAATGATCGTGTTTGGCCTTGCTTTCAAATAGGAAAACAACGACAACTAAAAAGATGATACGGGTGATCTTAAAGAGCATCGCATATTTTACGGTTTCGGGATTGATCAAGCTGGCTCCCGCGACAACTTGTCCAACGGATTGCAATGTTCCACCTAGTAAGGCGCTTTTACTTAACAAGTCAGCCCCGAACAATGACCAGCCTAAAAAGGGCAAGGTCAGCATCATCACGGTTCCCAGCAGATTGACAAGGGTAATAATCTGTCCTTTTTCTTCGTCGTTGGCTTCGATGGCAGGCGCAATCGCACCGATGGCTGAGGAGCCGCAGACTGCATTACCGCCGGCCATCATCAAGGCCATCTTTTCATTGAAGCCTAATTTACGGCCAATAAAGTAAGCTCCACAAATCACAGTGGTCATCATTAATACAATATAAAGCAAACCTTTAAGGCCCATTTCACCGATTGTTTGAAAAGTCACGGTAAAACCGAGCAAAACAACCGAGTATTCCAATAAACGACTTTCTGAGAATTTGGTACCGGCGGCTAGGGCCGGCTGTTTGAATAAAGTATTTCCTAGCAGAATGCCTAAAAGAATCGCTAAGGTAGCACCGCCTAATTTTGGTAAAAGCAAGGCGCCTAGTTTTGCTAAAACGGCCACGGCTAATGACAGACCTAAGCCGGGTAAGATTGTTTTAGTTTTTGCATTTAAGATCATCATGGTAATTATCTTCCTTTCTAGTACTTAAAGCTATTTACAGCTTACTTCCGCAACAAATTTTTGTTGGAGAAATTTTTTCATATCAGATTGTTTTTGTGCGCATAATGAGTATAACCGATATTTTCTATTATTATAATTTATTGGTATAATACCTTTAATAGAAAAAACAAATGGAAGTGGTTGCTATTTTTAAGTGGTTGGAAACTTTTAAAACGGTTTATGAAACGAAAAATTTTTCTAAAGCTTCTGAGCTTTTATTTATCTCTCAACCGACCGTATCAGCTCAAATCAAACAACTAGAAAACGAATTGGGCACGCAATTATTTATTCGGAATGGCCGCAAAGAAGTTCTCGTAACTCCGCAAGCGGATATTTTATATGAGCGGGTCGTTGATTTGATGGCCGATTGGGATAGTCTCTATCAAGCAGTTCAAACCAATCAACAGCAAGTTATCCGCTGCGTGATTGGGGCTTCCCATACCTTTGCCAATTATCTTTTACCACAGCTTCTGATAAAGTTATATCAAAAATTCCCACAAATTCAATTTAGTGTTCAGATGATGAATTCTTTGGAAGTCTTGCAAGCGATAGAACATCATACGGTTGATTTAGGTTTTATCGAAAAACCGTTAGCAGCGACAAATATCACGCGGCTGACGTTGATGGATGATCAGTTAGTCTTGGCGGGAGATCAGCAAAAAGGACCGTGGCTTATTCGCGAGAATACATCGGGTGTCTATTATTATACAAAGCGTTTTTTAGAGGAAAATGATGTAGCGAAGCCGATGATAGAAGTTCAAAACAATGCAGTCATCGTAGAATTGTTGAAGCAAGGCTTTGGTTGTTCGTTGGTCTCAGAACGTGCAGCAGGAGGGATCGACCATCAACGACTGGATGACAGCTATAAGCGTAATTTTTATTTGATTCGGCATAAATCCAGTTTTTCAGAAGAGATCGAAAAATGCGTCGAGTTTATTTGTGAGTGGAGTAAGCAATAAAGAGGAACGTTTGAATGTGAAAAGAGGTCTAAAAGTAGCTTCTTCGGAAATAAGCCGAAATTTCACAAAAATTTAAGAAGGAATTTCCGGAAATTCCTTCTTATCTCTTGAAGCTGACCACTTTTGTCACAATCTCTAAGCGTTTAACTGAATGATTTAGTCAGCTCAACTAAATATTGAACGGTTTCTTCTAAGCGTTGGAAATCAATGATCGATAGATTATCTTTCGGAGTGTGCATGACTGCTTCCATTAGTAAATAGATTTGTGTGGAAGTGATGGCAGCTGCCGGGATGCCCGCTCCTGCAAACAGCATGTGATCGCCCATCGGCCAAGGCTCGACTTTTTCGACAGTCGGATAAGCTTTGGAAAACGTGTCTAACTGTGCGCTCAATTGTTCGGAACATTCATAAAGAGAGTAGGAGATGGAACTGTTTTGCATTCCGGCACCGTCTACATTAATGGCGAATTCATATTCTTCCGGCTGATTTAACGATTGAGCCATAAAGGTCATTTCTCCTGGCATTGAATAGTAATCTTCACCATTGAACAAAACAAATTCAAGCTGATGATTCAACTTTGTTTCAACCAATTGTTCGGCTAAGGTTAGCAGCGTTGCGACACCTGTTCCGTTATCTAACGCTCCCGGCGTGGTGGGTTTGGTATCGATGTGTGCTGAATAAGCGAGCTTTTTTCCTTTGCCGTAAGTGGCGATCACATTTGCTGCGACAGTAGCTCTGCGTTCAGTGAATAGTCGGAGGGTGGCGTTCTTTTTATTTATTAATGAAGGCAAAAATCTACCCTGCACTGTTCCACATGGAACAGTGAAATCACCATCTTGGATGATTGGCACGGCTACTTCTTCAAGGAAGCTCACTGTAATGACCGCTAACGGTTGTTTTTGCTCCAGTTCACGAATGATTGCTTGGTGTTCTTCGGGATTCCAAAAAACCATACTTTTTGGCATGATTGGTTCTTTACACAAATCACCGTACATCACACAAATCTTATTAGTAAAATCGGCTGCTTGCAGCTCTTGAATCGTTTGTACGCAGATCATTTCTCCACTAACATCACAAGGCATCGCATATTCCGCCGCTTCTACTTCGACTGCTTGACCATCTACAATAAGCTCTGCCCCGTCATTTTGCCAATTCATACACGGGAATTCCTGTAACTGAACATCAAACCCTAAAGACCGAAATTTCTCCGTAGCGTAATCCACCGCGAGTTTATTTCCAGCTGAACCTGTCGCGCGCGGCCCGATTTCCTGACATAATTTTTCCATGTGACCTGCTACACTTTTTTTGATACTTTTCATTTTTTCCACTCCTTCTTTGTTCAGGAAAAATAAGTTCGATTTTCCATCCATATACCTTTTTGATTCAATATTTTTGGATCGATCAGCTTAATAACGTTGGACTGACCTCTTTCTAACTGATAACCTAATTATAGGAGAGGCTGGAAAGCATTTCTTGACCTTCCTTGTGATGCTTTGGTGGATCGAGTATATAGTTACAAAATTGGAGGGAAATTATGGCAAATTTGGATCACGCGGCGGCAGTTACCCGGATGCAGGCGTATATAGAAGAAAACCTAGCTGAGGAGATCACTCTGCATGCGTTAGCGCAGCAAGCGGGTTATTCGCCGTGGCATTGTGCCAAAATGTTTAAAGAATACACGGACAAATCACCTTTTGCATATATTCGTAAATTACGCTTATCGAAGGCGGCTTTGGTTTTGCGAGATGAAAAGCTGCGGGTGATTGATGTAGCCTTGGACTTTGTCTTTGATTCTCACGAAGGATTTACTCGAGCGTTTCGCAAGCAATTTGGCGTCACTCCCAAAAGCTATCAAAAAAAGACACCGCCGATCCCGTTATTTACCCCATATCCTGTCGAAAGCTACTATTTAATGGGAGAAAAACATGATGATTTACCGCCAATATCGAAAAATCTCCATGTACGTCTAATTAACTTTCCAACCCGCAAGCTGATTCTCTTACGAGGGAAGAAAGCAGGTAACTATATCGAATATGCCCGTGAGGTAGGGTGCGATGTATGGGGGATTCTTGCTAGTATCAAAGAAGCGTTGTATGAACCAGTGGGATTGTGGCTGCCTGAAACGATGCGCCCAGCTGGAACATCGAGGTATGCCCAAGGAGTCGAAGTCCCCTTTGATTATCAAGGAATCGTTCCAGAAGGCTTTGAAATGATCGATTTGCCTGCTTGTACGATGCTGCTGTTTCAAGGAGATCCCTATGATGAAGCACGATTTGACGAAGCGATCAATGCAGTGATCGAGCAGATCAATCACTATGATCCTAAGTTAAATAATTGTCAGTGGGCTGAAAATGATGCACCCCGCATCCAATTGGAGCCCCAAGGCTATCGCGGTTATATCGAAGCACGACCAGTCTGTTTTAACTGAAAATCAAAAAAGCTTTCGAACTTCTAAAAAGTTTGAAGGCTTTTTTAATCTCTATATATGAAGGAAAAAATTCAGCGGAACTATTTGTCAACCACTTAACTCAAAAATCAGCCGAAAGTCTGAGGCGCGCCCCTACCCGAATGCTATAATTAGCTCAATCACAGATAACAAATAAATCAGAAAAAGGTTGGGATAAAAATGAAAAGAAGAGGTACCGGTATTATTGTTGGGATTGCCGTGATTGTTCTGGCAATCGGAGTTTATTTGGTGACGACATACAACTCATTGGCTTCAGCAGAAAATGATGTGGATGCAAAATGGTCGCAAGTGGAAAATGTGATGCAACGACGGGCAGATTTGATTCCTAATCTAGTGAATAGTGTTCAAGGTAGCATGAATCACGAGGAAAAAATCGTGAAGGAAATTACGGATGCTAGAAAAGCCTACAACAATGCCCAGACTCCGGCTGAGAAAGATGCAGCAAATAATCAAATTGATCAAAGTTTAGGTACGATGGTAAATGTGATTCAAGAAAATTATCCAACGCTCGCTTCCAATGAAAATGTTAAAACCTTGATGGTACAACTGGAAGGAACGGAGAATCGGATCTCGGTCGAACGGAAAAACTATATCGAAGAAGTCAATAACTACAATCAAAGCTTAGTCCGTTTCCCGAAAAACATGGCGGCGAAAGTGTTAGGCTTTGACAAAAAAACGAACTTTAAAGCTGATGAAAAAGCCAAAGAAGTACCAGATGTCAGCTTCGAATAAGAATGGGTGAGGGAAAATGAAAAGGAAACAGCGTGCTTCAGGGGAACGACTCCAGCAAGAGGTCGTTGAAAATTATCGCAAGTTACGCAAACGTAACGGGGTCTTTTCCTTAATTTTAGTTATCGTGTTGTTGATTAGCGGGTTTGGGCTATTCAATCTTATTACGAGTAATGGGTATGGAGATAAAAAAGTAGCCTATGATCAGCAATTGACGACGTTAAACCAACAACGAGAAGATATTTTGTCTGGTAAAAAAGTCACAGTCAACCAATCCTTCAAAACGACAATGAATGATAATTTGGCTAATTTGAAGGAATATCCTAAAAATGTCAATAATTATGATGTGGCGATCAAAGATACTAATGGACATTTGACGATCAACAAGAACAATATTTTTGTTTCTGATAATGCTAAAATGCTAAGTCAGAAAACGAAGGAAAAAATCTATCAGTTGAACAAGCAATTAGCTGCCAGTACCAATGGTGCACAGTTTGAAGTCGTTACAGTGCCCGAACTACCCAGGGGAGAGGATATCGAATCTTATGCCAATAAGATTTTCAATCAATTGGGTATCGGTGATAAGAATGAAAATAATGGTGTCTTGTACTTGGTTGCCTTAGATGAACGTGAATTTCGTTTGGAAGTTGGCTATGGCTTGGAGGGATTAATTCCTGATGGGAAGGCCGATGATATTATCAGCAATGAGGATGTTGTGGATGCGTTCAAAGATGAAGACTATGATAGAGGGGTCAATCAAGTTCTAGATGAAGTCTTTGCGATTATGAATACGAAGACAGCCTTGGTAGATTCGCAGATCAAAAAGGTGGAGAGTGAACGGACCCAAATGATGTTCTTTCATTGGACAGGCATAGTAGTTTTAGGAGTGCTTCTCTTTGTCAGTTTGATATTCGTAATCAACCTGTTGCGGGCGCGTCTTTTCCTAAAAGAAAGCTACAAAAAGTATCAAGTAGAAACTACTTCACTCACGGGTGAAGAGGAATTACAGCGAACGGTTAAACACACAGAGCTCTACCATATTTTACTAAGCGGTTTGCTGATTGGTCTGTCCGTTGGAGGCGTTAAGCGGGCAATCATTCAAGGAAGATTGCTTAAAAATCCTTCTGCCGAAAAGAAAATGTTTGGCCGGATCTTAATTGGTGACACGCTATATTCTGGTAATGGTGATGTACTGACCACGGCTTATTTGGCCTCAAATTATAATTCTAGTAACTGGTCCGATAATAATAGCGGCTCAGGTGGGGGGGCTTCTTGGGGTTCCTTCGGTGGAGGCTCCTCCGGTGGTGGTGGCGCTTCGGGAGGCTGGTAAGTTCCTCAAATTATAAGAATATTACCGAAAAATTGCGGTAGACTGAAGTGAAAATAAAATCAGCGTGGGGATGGATTTTTTCGTCCTCACGCTGATTTTTTTAGCTTTCCAAGTATGCTTCTTAGAGGAAACGACTATCAAGAGGAGAGATAAGAGCGGAATCTTTGTGGGGAAATTTTATCGGTCGTACGTTCTTCAGTATTTGAGGTGAAAATCAGTCAAAAAGAAATAAATCAAAAATCGAAAAAAAGTATAAAAAAAAGAATTTTTATAACAGATAAATTTAAATAGTTAAATTTCTATGAGGTTTAAGCAACAGCAAAGATGTTGGTGGATATAAATGTTTAAAACCCTTATTTTTATCCAAAAATTAAATTTTATATTGAAAAAATGGCTGAGACATTCCTTAAAGATGCGGGTAAAATGATATGTGTAACCAATGATACGTGAACTCAAGAGATTCTAAAAGAAGGGAATGCGGTAGCGTCCTTTTTGATTGAGAAAGTTCTTATGATGAGGATATAGAATAACATAAAATTTCTAGTGGAGTGTTAACAAAAAATACATAAAAGATCCGGTCATTGTAATTTTACTAATAACAGCATACCGAACCTTAGATGGAGATTTAGGCACAGGTTCTGTTGATTAGCTTCTCTCTGTTCAGCTTACAGAGGAAAAATGCCGCGAATCAATGAAATAGTATAACTTATCAGATGCTACTTTAAATCTTTAGTGGTGAGCGGCGGAGGGATGATTGACATTCATTGTGAAAATATTTGAGTGATGGGTGCATCATTAGCGAAGGATGAATCAAGGATGCGGATTATTAACAGCATCCTTGATTTTTTTTAAAACATTGGTTGCCCCTAGTATTTTTTTCAAAATACTTTATTTGATTCAAAATTAGAAAGAAGGGGAATTATTCATGAAAAAAATCGTTTGGGGAATTTGTGGGGTAGCGGTATTTTGTTGGGGAATAGGAAGTCTACGAAACGGGGCACTAAAAGCAGATGAATTGGTTGAACAATCTGTTGTAGTGGAAACAGCGACGCCAGACTCTTCGGCTGCTCCAGCGGTAGTAGCACCAGCTACACCAACTGAGCCGCAAGCAGAACCACCCGTTGAAACGGCGGATACGCCAGTTGAAACAAATCCGGAGGTCTCAGACGGAACAGCTCCGGATGCAGTATTGGTGGAACAAACACCAACAGAAAATCAGGCACCAGCTGAGTCCGAAGTTGAGGAAATAACTGATGTTAGTGTATCTGACGGGTCAAAGAATGAGCCAGCCGCCAGTGAGACTTCTCAAAGCAAGGAAAGTTCCAGCGAGAGCTCTAGTATTAGTAATTCTGATAATTCAACAAGTCAAAGTTCCAGTACCGCTAGCTCAACTCCTCCTCCAAGCGAGAGTTCGACGACTAGCCAGCCGAGCACATCGGGAAGTATTGGTTCTAGTTCTAGCAGTACCTTTGAAACGACTAACAGTTCTTCTGGGTTTTCACCATCGGAGACTCCTGAGCCATCAAGTTCCACAGAACCATTTACGCCAGCTCCAACACCGATTTTGCCACCTGAGACCCCGGCACCTTCCGTCTCGAATAAAGCTCAAGTACAAACGAGTGAAGTGTTTACTCAAGAAGTACCAGAAGCTTTTTCAGCAACCAGTACGTTGCAATTGCCGAGTGATCTGAAGACTTCGGAAGTTGCTCAATCAGATTTGAAAGGGTACGAGTTACCGTTACTTGCAAGTTTTGAAAATAAAGCTCATGCCGCCTTGATCTATGATGGAATTAAGAAATTGGGTATTAAGCAGGAGCAAGGGTTCAATGTAGAACAACTAGCGGCTAAATTGTACGAAGATCTTTTTGAAATTGAAATTACTGGCACGCCGGAAAAAACGAAGGAAGAGATTGAGATTGGTAGTCTGCTATATCAAAAGAAAAATGATCAGCTTGAAATGGTGGGTATCTATATCGGGAAAGAATACTACTTAACCGTCGATGATGTCGAAGTAGTGGAATCGGCAGAGGGTGAAACAGAAGTGACCAAAGAGGAAGCGACTGAGACAGAACAACTTGCCGCTTCAGCTAAGAAGGAAAAACAATGTCAAGTTGTCTTAGAACCCATGGATCTGGGTGACGAGCTCTTCGTTCAAAGGTTACCGGATGTAACTTTGACAGCTTATGGTCAGACAGTCTTATCTGAGTATCCAGCTTCAATCAGTTTCAGCGAAAATGAAGGCTCTAAAAACTTCATTTCCAAAATCGCCGAGGATGCACGTAAATTAGGACAGGAATATGATGTTTTTGCTTCAGTAATGATCGCGCAGGCTTTATTAGAAAGTGGGTCAGGCAGCAGTAGTTTGTCACTACCGCCAAATCATAATCTTTTTGGAGTAAAAGGGACTTATCAAGGTCAAGCAGTTTCAATGGCAACACAAGAGGATCGGGGGAATGGCGAGCTATACTCCATTAATTCAGCCTTCCGTAAATACCCGAATTATGCGGCTTCTTTGGGAGATTATGTCCAATTGTTGCGGGGGGGGGGATCTCCGGTAACGCAGGTTATTATCAAAAAACCTGGCGCTCCACAGCTAAAAATTATTTGCGAACCACACATGCATTGACTGGCACCTACGCGACAGATACCTCTTATGGTAAAAAATTAAACTCAATTATCGCAGTTTATAATTTGACGCAATATGATCGGCCAAAAGTCGATCAGTCATCAGGCATCTTCATTAAAGGAAAAGAGGAGATTCCATCAGAATACCGGACTTTGATGCGCTACCCAGATTATAACGGAGTGAACTATAATACTTCCGGTTCTTATCCAGCTGGACAATGTACTTGGTATGCCTTTAATCGAGTGAAACAGTTAGGAAAGAGCGTGGATGATTTTATGGGAAATGGTGGCGAATGGGGGACGAAAGGAAAGGCCTTAGGTTATGAAGTTGGTCGCGAACCGAAAGTAGGCTGGCTAATTTCCTTTACACCAGGTACCGCGGGCTCAGATCCTCGGTATGGGCACGTTGCTTTTGTTGAAGCAGTCCGACCGGAAGGGATCTTAATCTCGGAAGGCAATGTTTATGGCGGCAATATTATTTCTTATCGAGTAATTGACGCGAGCCTGGCAAAATCAAATTTAGTCACCTACATTAAAGCAAAATAAAGGGGTGCCAAGGCTCATGGCGAATAGGCGAAACGAGCAGGCCGAAAATAATCGGAGAAGATTAATTTTAACGCTGGTCTTACTGAGCGTTCTATCGCTAACACTCTTGTTTATTGTGAGAGATCAATTGAAAAAGAATTTTAGTGTTCACTCAATAACAGGAACATCAATGGTTCCTACGTTGACTGAACGAGATCAAGTTTTTGTAAAGAAAAAAACACAAATCCAGCGCTACGATATTATTGCTTTTTCAGTAGATAAGGAAGATGGGATGTTCGTCAAACGTGTGATCGGTATGCCAGGTGACAGCATCCTTGTACAAAATAATCGAATGGTTTTGAATATTGGCGAGCAGGATGATTTTGAAACGACGAATACGTTTCAGTTATCACCGACGACTGCGGATGAATTTCAAACGTTAAATAGGATACCTGAAGATGCTTATTTTGTAATTGGCGATCATGTGGATATCTCTAAAGACAGCCGTTCATTTGGTTTTGTTCATCAAAAAGCAATTGAGGGGACCGTTCAATTTCGTTTTCCAGCGATTCATTTAGCCAAAATCGATAATTAATAGAAAAGGGGAAAAGCTTTGATAATCATTAATTGGATTTCTATCGGGCTACTTATTTTAGTGCTTATTGTGGGGCTATTCCGAATGGTTATCGCTGTTCGATTGCAGATGATTAAGCCGCCAAGAAATGCTTCAGCAACTTTTCAGCGAAAGTTGGAATACGTGAAACAAATTCAACAAACGAAACATGTAGCGGCATTGCTATTTATGTTCTTCTGTTTATCTATCGGAGTACTGCTGAGCACCTACAGTTTACTGCAAGTGCAAAATCAGGTATATACCATCCATGAACAAAATAGTGAATTGAGAGATGAAATTCAACTAATGAAAAAAGAGCAAAAAAAATTAATCAATAAAATACCGGTTAAAGCTTATCCTAAAGAAGGACTTGGTTTGAAAGAATATGTTTGGGAAGAGTTGTTTTCTGCTGAGAGTCGTGAAAAACAATATTCACTGGAAAGTGACCTTTCGAATAAGCTCAGCCCATACTTTGGTTTGCCGACGACGCTGATCGTTTTAGACGTTCCTACCCAAACGCTGAATATTGCCTTAGCGGGAGATCTAACAGATGAAGCAAATCGAAAGCAGATTAAAGAGAATATAAAAGCCTTCGCTAAGGAGGCAGAGGGAATCCCGCAACTGTCACAAATTACTTTCCAGTTGAATGTAAGGGATGGAGAAAAACAGAAATTGGATTATAGTTGTACTTTCTCTCGCGAGAATGGAGAAGATCAATTTTCAATGATTCAAGAAGAAGACTAACAGAAAGAAGGGAAAAGAATGGTAGCACAACAAAAAAAGAGTGGCTGGTTTTTTAACAAGAACATTATTGATGAGATCAATTCCGTTCCAGAAGAGAAAGTGGAGAAGGATGTTCAAGTTCAGGAGCAACCACAGACTCAAACCCAAACGAAGCCTGCACCAACATTGAAAATGGTTTCTGACAATACTGTTTCAGACTCGCCAGAAAAACAAGCAGAAGAAATCAAAGAGTTAAAGCGTTTGATTTTTGAAAAGGAACAGGTTTTACAGAAATATAAAAAAGATATGACTGTACAGAATCAACAATTAACCAAAGAAAATGAAAATTATCGCCAATCCGTTTTACGAATGGGTGAAGAAAAGGCTCAAAATAGGCGTCAAATTCAAGATTTAGAAGCGGAAGTTCAACGCGCACGCCAAGAGGTTCAACGACTTAAAGAAAATCAGGAATTAGATAATTTAAACAAGCAATTAGAGCAATTGCAGACTGACAACCAAACACTGCGTGATTCTGTCGCGCATTTAGCCACTGTAGAACAGGAGTTGGAAGAAATTCACGAAGAACATCAAGCGTTGGTCGCTCAGCAGAAAGACGAAGAAGTCCAGCGGCTAGAAAAAATTAATCAGTTGGAAGGTCAGATTGAAGAGCTTCTAACCGAGATCAATGAAAAAGATGAGCAATATTCTCAGTTGGATCAAGTAATTATTGAAAAAGATCAAGCAATTGATCAAATGAGCAAAGAACAGGAAACAACAGAGCTGCAAGAAAAGGAATTAACAGAATTACGGGAAAAAGTTGCCGCACTACAATCAGAAAATGAGCAGTTAAAGGAAGAAGCTCATTCTGCACAGCAGGAAATTGGTGAAGTCTTGATTTCTGCTCGTAAACAAGCCAATCGAATGGTTGAAAAATCGAAGCTCGAGGCATATCGAATTATTGAAGAAGCGAAAAAAGAATTGATAGCAATCAATGATCAAGCCAAAGAAATCTCTGAAGAGGTGGATGAGTCTAGACGGGCCGTCTCATCACTTTATGAAGAAATGCAGACTAGAGTAGAGATCCTTGCGCAAGGAAAAATACAGGAAAGCATAGCTGGTTACGGTGAAACAACAGAATGATTTTCAAAATAGGGGGGAGTATCTGGAATTTATCCAGCTACTTCCCCTTTTTTTGCTGTTAATATCTGTCGCGTAAAAGCAATTGCGGGGATTGTTTCAAAACGGTGAAAACGCTATAATCAAAGTGCGATAGAGGGAAAAAGGGATAGGAGGATGAAAAATGAAACTGGCGATTATTTTGGAAACGAATGAACCTGAGAAAGCGTGGAATGCCTTTCGTTTTGGCGTGGCAGCATTAAAAAAAGAACATCAAGTTAAATTCTTCTTAATGGGAGAAGCGGTGGAGGTTGAAAGTAGTGAAGATGACCAATACGACGTCCCAGCGGAGATGAAAAAGTTAATTGCTGGTGGCGGAGAATTGTTGGCGTGTGGTACTTGTCTAAAATCGAGACAGCTGGAGGAGCAAACAGCCTGTCCAATTTCGACAATGTTCGATTGTGTTGACATGGTGGAGTGGGCCGAGAAGGTCGTTACTTTTTGATGGAATAAATAAAGAAAGTCTCGGCTAGTCCGAGGCTTTTTTGTTAAGATTGGCTAGTTTTGGCTTTAGGAAGGCTATTCTTTCCGCTTATTTTTTAATAAAACGTAATATATTAAGATAATGTGACTATTTAATTGAGTTTGTCTTTTTGAAAGCGTATACTTAAATCTAATGAGCATCTTGAAGTTTTTTTAGGCAAAAATATAACTTTAGTTATTTTTGTGTAGTACTTAAACGGATGCAATCAAACTAGGAGGGAATGAAATGCGCAGAGAAAAAAATAGGTGGTTGATCGCATTATCGGGAGTAGCGATTCACCTATCAATCGGTTCGGCTTACGCGTGGAGTGTATTCAAGGAACCCATCGGAGAGATGACCGGTTGGGACAAATCATCAATCTCTTTTGCATTTAGTTTAGCAATTTTTTGTTTAGGAACATCTGCAGCTTTTATGGGGAGATTTGTAGAGAAATTCGGTCCAAGAAAAACCGGAACAGTCGCATCGATTTTATTCGGTTTAGGTATTATTTCGACCGGTTTTGCAGTAGATAGCCAGTCGCTACCCATGCTGTATCTAACTTATGGTATTATCGGCGGTATCGGTTTAGGGGCGGGGTATGTCACACCAGTATCCACGATGATTCGGTGGTTTCCTGATAGAAAAGGCTTGGCCACAGGTCTTGCTATCATGGGTTTTGGTTTTGCTTCGATGATTACAGGACCGATTGCTCAACAGTTAATGGTGCATGTCGGGGTTGTTAAAACTTTCTACATTTTAGGAGCGGCTTATTTTCTGGTGATGTTTACGGCTTCTCGATATTTGGAAAAACCACCAGTTGACTGGGCTCCCAAAGGTTCCATGGTAGAAAATCAAAAAAATGAAGTGAAATTGCAGTACAGCGGTGTTCAACTGACTGCTAATCAAGCAATTAAAACAAAAACATTTTGGTTATTATGGTTCATGCTCTTTTTAAATATTTCTTGCGGGATCTCTCTTGTTTCGGAGGCTTCTCCGATGGCTCAAGAAATCACCGGTATGACTGCCGGCATGGCAGCTACGATGGTCGGTGTCATGGGTGTTTTCAATGGATGTGGTCGATTGATTTGGGCGTTGATCTCAGATGTTTTAGGACGAAAAAATGTTTTCACGATTCTATTTATAATCGATATCGTTGTATTGCTAGGTTTGTCCGTGGTGAACTCACCGTTACTTTTTGCTGTATTAATTTGTCTATTGATGACTTGCTATGGCGCAGGCTTTTCGATCGTACCGGCATATATCGGCGATGTTTTCGGTTCGAGAGAAGTGGGAGCAATCCATGGCTATATGTTAACCGCTTGGGCGGCAGCTGGAATGTTTGGACCAATCTTTTTAGGTAAGGTCACAGAGATGTTCCATTCGTATACGAATGTTTTACGAATCTTCGCTGTTTTAGCATTGGTTGGGTTTGCGGCTTCGATCATCATTCGTGGATCAATTAAAAGTTTGACGAAATCACATAGCAGTGAAACTGCTACGGAAACAACAATTGAGCGTGCTTAAAAAACTAAAGCGGCTGTGACAATTTTGCTGTCACAGCCGTTTTAGTTTTATTTTTGATTCATTTGTAGCGTGATTAGCGTAGTCAATGTTTCACCATAATAATCACTACCTGAAAGACTTTTTTGTAGAACCCATGATTGCGAATCTACTAAGTTTTCGTAAGCTTCTTTTTTAGTTGCAGCATATAAAATTGGGGCTGAGAAACTTTTAGACTGACTTTGAGATAACGCTTTTCCTGATAAAGTATAGCCCTCGGTTATAGTGTCTTCAGCTAAGAAGAAGTTCATCATTTTGCTCAAGATTTGATTGCTTTCTTGATCATTTTTTGAACTTGCTAATCTCCAAGGAATCCGACATGCGTTAGCACCGTAATTGCCATCATTAGCACCGGCAATATCATTTTTTTTAGCAGATAGGACAGTTCCATCTTTGGCCCACGCAAAATCTGGAATAAGGCCACTTTTGTGTTGCTTGCTTAAAGTAGCTAAAGCCTTTAGTGAATTTTCTTTAAGGGTGAGCCAGAAATGATCGTCACTGAAGGTTGCAAATTTATCGAAATAGCTAGGAACAATGTCGGATGGTCGAATTAAGTTATAAAAATTAGAATCTGGTGTAGCCCAATCACCGACCGTCAATAGTTGATTGTTCGAATTATAATTATGGGTCTTAATGGCTGCGAGTAAGTGTTTAGCTGCAGTTTTATAGTCTGTTTGACTATTGGGCCATTGTTCACTAGCTTCAATTAAAGCGTACGCAATGTCTAAGTCGCCATCGGTTGCATTGGTTGTTTCTTTTTCGACTTTTTGGTCCTCATTGAATGTTTGTCGCCAACTCATCAATGGATTTTTAGCGCTGATTTGGAAATTTTGGTAATAACGATATAAATCATCAAAATCACTTTCTGTGGCCCAACCACGTTTGGCTGCTTCCATAGTGATTAGCATGCCATAGCCATGTCCTTCAGACAATGAAAGATTGATGTTAGCTTGGTTGTTAGTTTTTATGAAGGAGCCTTCATCGCTTTGGGTGACATAAGCAGTTCGCCATTTTTGATAGGTTGTTTTTTCTAGTTTAATTTGATTGTCTCTAATATTAAAGAGTACCCCTGCGATATATACCAAAAATAGTAAAGCTAGCAGGAGCCAGGTGATTATAGGACGTCTGCGCATAAGTTTGCCTCCTAATCGTCAAAACGTTGTGTCTTATACCATTTACTGCTGTCACGTTTAAACAGTTTGTCACCAACATAAGAAAAGAAGGCGACAATTGAAATGCCAATAAACAACATGGAATAGGTAAAATAAGATGCAATAGCATAAAAGAAATTTGCCGTTGTCGCTTGCCCAAATTGACTGGCTAAAGCGAGTTGAATCTGCAGTAAATAAATGGCGAACATTAACGCCCAATTGACTAATAAAAGCGCGCCGATTTGCCGATTACTTCCGCCAAAGGTAAAGAGCATCGTTACCTCAGGAAACCAAATATGGAGAATCGCTGCGAATAGATTTGCGATAAAGATAATATTCGACAAGACAATAGCACTAGTAAACCAAAAGAACGTGTTGAAATAGTAAATACTTTGCAATCGAATACGCCAGTTTGATTTACCGAAGATATCTTTTAGATTGTTAATGATTACTTCATAATTTCCCTTCGCCCAGCGTTTTCTTTGGCGATAATAAACCGATAATGTTTCTGGTTCTTGTTGGAACGCTTCGGCTTTTGACGCAAGGGCCACTAACTTACCAATTTTCATAATCCGAAAACTCAAAGCAGTATCCTCAGTCAGCGCACCGTCATCCCAACCACCCATTTCACGAATCAATTCGGTTTGAATAATAAAGTTGGTTCCAGGAATCTGACCGATTTTAAAAAGCTGCCACAATCCTGTATGAATAATCCGTTGACTAGTTATGATCTCTAAGTTAATACAGCGGGTTAAGAAATTCCGTTTATAATTTCGCGTCTTATTTCTGCCAAAGACCGCGGCGTAGCGTTCGGGATCTTCCAGAACTTTTTCGACTAAAAAATAAAGCGCATTTTGCTCAGGCATCGCATCAGCATCATAGACACATAGATACTCACCATGAGCAATCTTTAACGAGTCGTTTAAAACACCAGCTTTGCCACCCGTTCCTTTTCGATCAATGACTTTAGTCAAATAGTAACCATTATATTCAGGTCGCTGAAAAAGAGTGTGGACGCGATCATAAGTAGCATCCTCACAGTTATCCGCAAAGACTAGAATCTCCATCTTATCTCGCGGATAATTCATTTTCAAGATAGCTGTGACGGTATCTTGAATAACGAGCTCTTCGTTATGAGCAGGAACAACAATCGTAATCAATGGATACGAAGAAAGTGGATCTAGATATCTTTTGGGTGGTTTAATATTTTTAAATAAAAAATAAACGGCTCCGAATAAGATTATCAAGGTAATTAGTAAAGATACCCAGATAGAGACAATTCCTATTATTAATAAAATGGCACTCATTAGTAATCTCGCCTCCTAAAGTAACGCCAAATCCGATCTTTAATAATGACCAGACAGATAAATAGAATGAGGGCGGCAACAAAAAAGATCCCCGTGATAATTTTACTTGCTTCAAAGAAGTAAAGGAGTAGTTGGTTCATTAGTGATCTCCTCTCTATAAGATATATTCATCTGTCAAATCGGCTTCGGACCGCCGTTTCACCCGACTGATTACTTGTTCAGCTGTCATTTCTGTAGGTCCTTCAATTATAATTTCACCAAAACGAATGACCGTGTCTTGAATGTGTTCATAATTTTTAAAGGGGAGTAGTGATAATTGTGTCTTAGTCACTCCGTTTAGCTGTTGGATAAATTCGATGCTATTTCCAGATTGATAAATCGGCGATATGACAACGAAGGTCCCATTGCCTAAATAGAATTGGTCTTCTTCCGGCAAGCGAATATCGCTTAGTTCCTGTGACAGATCTGATAATAATTGATCGGTAGCTAGGTCATTTTGATACCTTAGTTGTTCAATGAAATCGACCGTATAAAAAGAGACAATCAGCCCGCGTCCCGTGTTAGTATACAAATTCATGGTACATTTAAACTTTTCAAAACGATTTTCAAATTCGGCTTTATTATAAAGTCCCGTGGAGTCATCTAGGGTAGCTAAATACTTGCGCATCCGGGGTTTAAAAGTATTCACGCGTTGACTGGAAGTCACACTACTTTTAGCAATCAAACCTAGAACGGCAAAGATTGGGATGACCACAATCAAGTAAATTTTTTCTGCGCTAGGCATGATGATCGGCGTATAATACAGCAGAAAGGTTCCCGTAGCCATCACTAGCATAGAAAAAATAGCTACGGTAATCGTATTACTCAAATAACCGACTAGTAATCCTAAGAAGGCTAACAAGGAGATACTCAAAACGGAGACGGCTCCTAATTGTGTATTTAAGATAAAGTTTTGAATCAAAAAGATGATAGCTAGTAAAAGAGCTATCCATTCGATGTGAATGCGGCGTAAATATTTCATAGCCTTTGTCCTCCTTACTGACTGAAATCTTGTGGCCGTTCCCCTAATTGAAAATAGTGGGCGATTGCTGCGGCAATTCGTTCGCTAGCTTTTCCATCACCGTAAGGATTATTCGCTCTTGCCATTTTTTCATAGGAGTTCGGATTATCAAAGAGCTCCTTTATAGCGCTGTAGACAGTTTGTTGATCTGTCCCAACTAGACGTAAAGTTCCGGCAGCAACGCCCTCTGGTCGTTCTGTCTGATCGCGTAAGACCAAAACAGGAACGCCTAAAGAAGGAGCTTCTTCTTGTACACCGCCAGAGTCAGTTAAAATCAAATAGCTTTGTTTTGCATAATTATGGAAATCAACTACATCCAACGGCTCAATCAAAGAAACATTGTCTAACGCACCTAGTAGTTCTTGTGCGGCTTTTCGAACGGTCGGGTTTTTATGCATCGGAAAAATAAATTGCGTGTCTGGATAATCAACAGCAGCTTGTTTGATGGCTTTGAAAACGGAGTGCATTGGCTCGCCTAAATTCTCACGACGATGCATGGTGACTAAGACAATCCGTTTTTGTTTTTTTGAAATTGCCGCAGGGATTTCATAGTCTGGGCGAACAGTCTTTTTCATGGCATCAATCGCCGTATTTCCCGTAATGTAAATGTGTTGCGCAGGGTGATTTTCTTTAATCAAATTGTCTTTACTTTGCGGTGTGGGCGCAAAATAAAGCTCAGTTAGATCATCCGTCAATTGTCGGTTCAATTCCTCGGGAAATGGCGAGTATTTATTCCAAGTACTTAAGCCGGCTTCCACATGGCCAATGGGAATTTGTTGATAAAAAGCTGCCAGAGCGGCTGAAAAGGTGGTGGTTGTATCACCGTGGACCAATAAAATATCTGGCCGGTCCTTTACTAGAATCGCTGTGAGTTTTTCTAAAACACGGCTAGTAATGTCGCTTAATGTTTGGCCTTGATGCATAATGTTCAAGTCATAATCAGGAATAATCGAAAAGGATTGTAGTACTTGATCAAGCATTTCTCGGTGTTGACCGGTGACGATGACTTTGGTAGAAAAACGTTCATCTGAAGCTAGTTGTTTAGCTAAGGGTGCCATCTTGATCGCTTCAGGTCGGGTACCAAAGACTAAAAAGATTTTCTTTTTCAATTTATTTACCTCCTTAAAGGCTAAATATTTTATAGGTAACAGTTTGTATCCAAAATCAAAGCTTATCAAGTATATCACCGGAATGAATGAATTAAAAATAATTATACTAGAAGATGGTTTCCGATTTAATTTTTCTTGTAAAAATAAGTCAAATATGGTTTTTGCAAACAAGTAAACGCTATCAGCTACTAGATTTTCCGATGGGCCCTCCGCTAGTTCACTGGTCAATTTAAATCTGAGCTTTTTAGTTGAAATGGCTATTCCTATATCCATTGAAATAACGTAAACTATTTTATGAAGAGTGAAGTTGAAGTGCAAGTCAAATGTTTGTTGGGTATTATAGGATGTTAGGGTAAAAACTGAAGGAAGAGGAGTTAACGGGTGAAGAAAATAGTAAAAATAAGTTTGTTGCTACTGTTGATTTTAAGCGGTTGCAGTGCTAAGACGAGTAGTTCTAAAGCAGAGGATGCCAAAGAAGCCGTGACGCAAAATGATTCGACAGTGAAGCTTAATTTTTCTGCTGTTGGGGATAATTTGATTCATGATTATATTTATGAGCATCTCCAACAGTCGGATGGCAGTTATCGCTTTGATGAGATGTATGAACCTACAAGGTATTTGAATCAAGATCGCGATCTGGCTTACATCAATTTGGAGACGATTTGTGCGGGGGAAGAATTGGGTCTGTCAGGTTATCCGGCTTTTAATGGGCCAACGCAAGTATTGGATTCATTACACACCGCGGGATTTAATTGGTTATCGGCAGCCAGTAATCATACCTTTGATAGAGGCGAGGACGGGATCGTTAAACAGTTAGATTATTTGGCTAAATATCCTGATATCACTGTGACTGGTTCGCAGCAATCAGCGGAAGTTAAACGGCTGAAGATCAAAAAAATCAAAGGGGTAAAAGTCGGTTTAATTTCCTATACCTATGGCTTAAATGGCCTTACGCTACCGGAAGGAAAAGATTATTTAGTTAATCTAATCGACGAGGATCAAATCAAAGCCGATCTGAAAGCTTTAAATAAACAAAGTGATATTCAAATCGTTAGTATGCATTGGGGCGAAGAGTATCAGTTTGTACCGAATCAAGAACAAGAGCGGCTGGCTCAGCTATTAAGTGATGCGGGAGTGGATGTCATCGTGGGCGGGCATCCACATGTAATTCAGCCGATGGACTATTTGACTGGGGAAACGGGGAATCAGACGTTAGTGATGTATTCTTTAGGGAATTTTATTTCCTCTCAGGCAGAAAATGATCGAATGCTTGGCGGGATGGGACGCTGGACGATCGATTACGATAAAAGAAAAAAAGCGCTGAAATTTGAAAAAGTCGAGTTTTTACCAACGATTACTTATATTGGTGATAATTATCAAACTTATAAGACGTATGCCTTAAAGGATTATACAGATGAATTGGCCAATCAACATATGATTCACGTCAACCAAGGCCAAGATTTATCCCGCGAGTATTTCATTGAGCGAACAAATCAGATCATGAACGATAAAGTAAAACTTGTTTATTAATTTATTACTTGAAATATAACTAAAAAAAGCAGCTGGCCAGAAAGGCCGCTGCTTTTTTTGCAAGGAATGATTTATGAATTAAACCCGGCTCATGGATGATTTTAGAAACGCTTCATCATTAGGATCACCGGAACCGCGTTGTTTTTGGTCGATTGTAGCAATCAGTGCCATTTCTTCCGCGGTCAAGTTAAAGTCGAAGACATCAATATTTTGGGCGATTCGTTCCGGATGAACCGATTTCGGGATCACAATGATGTCGCGTTGCAAATGCCAGCGCAGAATGACTTGAGCGACACTCTTGTTGTGGGCTTCAGCAATTTTAACTAGCACAGGATCTTGCAAAACATTGCTTTTTCCTTGACCCAACGGGCCCCAAGCTTCATGGGCAATATCTAAGTCTTTCAAGTAGGCATGCAATTCTTTTTGTTGGAAATAAGGATGAGTTTCCAGCTGATCAACAGCTGGTTTCACTTTTGCCGTAGCCAATAATTTTTCTAAATGGGGTTGTTCAAAGTTTGAGACACCGATGGCTTTGATCAAGCCGTCATTGTATAAACTTTCCATGGCCCGCCATTTTTCGTTATAACCCTCACTTGGCCAATGGATCAAATACAGATCCAAATAATCCGTTTTTAATTGTTTCAATGATTCATGGAAAGCATTGATGGTGTCATCATAAGTGGTATTATTGTTCCAGACTTTTGACGTAATGAATAATTCTTCCCGTTTCACATCACTTTCAGCTAGTGCTTCGCCTAACAGGCTTTCGTTATGATAGATCGTTGCGGTATCAAAATGACGATAGCCATTTTGCAATGCGGCTGCTACTGAACGCTTTAATTCTTCAGGGTCTTCCACTTTAAATACCCCTAGTCCCAGTTGCGGAATCATTTGACCGTTATTCAATTTTAACTGTTCCATGAAGCAAACCTCCTAGTATTGTTATACAGACTAGTATAACGCTAGAATGACCAAAGTGTAATGATTTTGCCT
>WPCI01224887.1_pt1 | contig 38858 bp, 49 predicted proteins | sample 5399871 | NCBI WGS metagenome assembly WPCI01 (sample SAMN12869469, study PRJNA574797) | sludge metagenome | isolation source: wastewater treatment of pH7 | place: China:Beijing | collected 2019-05-20 | reverse complement strand
GTAATTGCTTTCGCTACAGCTTCAATTACTTCATGATCTTCAGCTACTGCTACAGCCACAGTTTTTTTAGGCTGGCCTGCCGCTTGATCAATTAAGTGTTCTAACTTCATATTTTGTAATCAACCCTTTCCGTCGTCCCTCGTCTTTTTATTAAGCAAATACCGTGCCAACTTTCAAAAGTGGTCTTACCAATAATGAAAACGCATTCAAAACACAGTAAAATCAATACTTTGGAAAATAACGAAAGATTCTTTCTTATTTTGTCGCTTTTTGTATACCATGCAATAAATTGCATGGTACGCAATTTATTGCATGCTATTTTTTGCACACTCATACTTTTCTAGCTTGTAATATAAATTTCGAACCGAAATTCCTAACGCTCTTGCTGTTTGTGTTTTATTTCCACCAAATCTCTCTAAATATTCATGAATGATATTCCCTTCAAACTCCGTCACTAAATGCTCAAGTGGCTTTTCTTCTAACTCAGGCAATAAATGAGCTTGCTTTGACTCCACTTGCTCTTCGTTATGTAATGGCGGTAAATGTTGTACATCAATATAGGTCTCGTTATAATTCATAAAGATAATAGCTCTCCCCAAAATATTTTCAAGTTCCCTCACATTTCCTGGCCATTCATATGATTGTAAATATGAAATAGCAGAATTAGTGAGCCCCTCTATATTTCGGCCATAATCTTGGTTAATTTTTTGAATTAACCTGTCTGCGATTGCCGGTATATCCCCTTTACGCTGACGAAGAGATGGGATTTGAATTGGAATTTTATTTAATCGATAATATAAATCCTCCCTAAACTTCCCTTCTAGAATGGCTTTTTCTAAATTCACGTGCGTCGCTGCAATTACTCTGACATTGATAGGAATTGCTTTCGTTCCACCAACTTTTACAATTTCTTTCTCTTGCAAAACGCGAAGGAGTTTCGCTTGCGTATTTGCAGATAGTTCCCCTATTTCATCTAAAAAGATGCTGCCGTTATTCGCTTCCTCAAAGAATCCACGTTTTCCCCCTCTTTTCGCGCCAGAAAACGCCCCTTCCTCATAACCAAACAATTCACTTTCTAACAACGTCTCCGAAATAGCTGCACAATTTACACGAACAAACTTATTATATTTCCGATTACTTCCATTATGGATAGCATGCGCAAACAATTCTTTACCTGTCCCTGACTCCCCGCGTAACAACACTGTTGCTGGTGTATTCGCCCCCAGTTTCGCCTGTTCAATAGCAGCCGTTGTTTCATCTGAATTTCCGACAATGTCATCAAATGAATATTTCGCTTCTAACGTTCGAATGATTTGCCTTGCTCTATTCAGTTCATTTGTTAATTTTTGAATTTCTGATACGTCGCGAATTACACCGACGCTCCCTTTCAATATTCCATCCACAATAACTGGTGCTACGTTTACAATTACATCTCGCTTTTTTTGTCCGATTTTCATATGTATGCCTCGTACCGCCCTACGCGTTCGAAGTACTTTCATATGCATACTTTCACCTTCTACAATATCAGTTGTAGCCGGCTTTCCAATAATGTCCTCTTCTGTTAAACCTGTTAATTTCGTATATGCAGGGTTAATTACTAACCCTCGACCTTTTTCATCCACGACCGAAATAGCTTCCTCAGACGAGTTAATAATCGCCTCAAGTAACGTTTGAATCTCCTTTAAATCTGTAACTTCTTCCGCAAGATCTACAACCTCTGTTATATCTTTAAAAATCGCAAATGCCCCTTGCACTTCTCCTCCCTCTTTTAATATTGGAATACGGGTTGTAATAATTTTCTTTCCATTCTCAAGCGTCAGTTCATAATTTACTTCTATTTGTTTCGTACGTATAATACGAAGCAACTTACTAGTCGGAATAACTTCTAAAATATATTTCCCTACCGCATCTTCTTTTTTATATCCGATAATACGTTCTGCACTTTTATTGAATAGGCGAACTTGTCCTTCTTGATCAATCACTATCATACCGTCATGCGTAGAGTTTAAAATTAAATCACCTTGCTGCGTTTGCTCTTCTAACTTTCCAATTAAATTTTCCTTCTCATGTGCTAATCTCGTAACAATTTTTGCAATATCACCTGGTATAAGAAGAGTATCTTTATGCTTTTTCTTTAATAAATCTTTATGTAAATCATCGTCACCTGTCATATCAAACATTACATCAATGTGCATAGAAAGAAACGGAGTCACACTCTCTCCAATTGCAATCCCGTATTCCTTTGCCATCTGTAACCCTTTTGCTATCGGATTTATATCAATAATCCCTATAATTTGAAATAGATTCGAACTCTGTAACAGACGCAGCAGTGTACTACCACCTTCACCTGCACCAACAATTAAAACTTTTTGTTTCATATATTACACTTCCTCTCGGAGTATCTCTGCAAAATTTTTCACACCCTTATCTTACTCGTTCAGCCCCCTCTTGACAAACCCCCTTTTCATATAACATCATTAAAATAAACAAAATAATCTGAAAAGGAGCGTTTATATGCAGCGTTACCTTGCTCTATTATTAGCACTCATCCCTATTTCATTAGCTGTGTTTGGCATTAAGTTAATGAGAGATACCGTATTCGGGATTTTATTTCCTCCACTCTCTATACTATGGTTACAATTTTTAATCGGGGCTCTCTGCTTCGCGCTCGGATTTTATATCTTTGGTGGTTTCGTCTTACACCGAGATCGTAAACGAAATAAAGTACAAGCTCGCTTTCGAAGATAGGAAAGCCCTACTATTTACAAATAAAAAAATGAGACCGTTACAAGCGGTCTCATTTTTTTATTGGCAATAATGTTCTTGCCGTTTCAGGATAATCCGTAATAATCGCCGAAATATTCATATCAAAATATTTACGCATAAGTGTTTCTTCATTAATTGTATAGGGCCGAACCTCTACATCACTTTCCATCGTTAGTTCGGCAACAGCATCTTGAAGATAACGATAATTAGGATGCACTGCTGTAGCCCCCATTTTTTTTGCATATGCCCACGGACTATGCAAACCTTCGCGATATAAAATCGCTGTTTGAATATCTGGAGCCATCATATGACACCTTTTCATACTATAATGATTAAATGAAGAAAATATAACACGATCTTCTAGATTAAATTTCCGTACAAGCGTTATAACTTCTTCTTCTAAACCTCTGTATGGAATTTTATTATTTTTAAGTTCAATATTAAGTAACAACTCTGTTTTTTCAATCCATTTTAACACCTCTTCTAAAAGAGGTATTTTACAAAATCCTACTTTATCACCAAATTTATAACTCGCATCTAATTTACATAAATCCTCATATACATAATTTCGAACCGCACCTTTTCCATTCGTTGTCCGATTCACTGTTTCATCATGAATGACGACAACCTTTCCGTCTTTCGTTAATTGAATATCCAGCTCAATTCCATCTGCCTTAAAAGATTCAGCTGCTTCAAATGAAATCATCGTATTTTCTGGGTACGTTCCCGCTGCACCACGATGCGCAAATATAAGAGTCATCCTCACTCCCCCAATCTTATGCTATACTATACGAAAAAGGAGGTACTTCTATGAAACCATTACAAATTTCTCCAGACACTGCAGTCCGCCTATCAAAAGCATTAGGCGTTCCACTTGAACAACTTATGCATATGCCGCAGCACATTTTAATTCAAAAGTTAGTTGAATTAGAAAAACAAAATAAAGACGAAGAATAATACAGTCCTGTTTCGCAGGACTTTTTATTATTTTCTATTATATCATGGATGGCTTCCTTGCTAAAATCCCTCATTGGATATACCATGATTCAATTTAACCTTCACTTCGAACATGTACAATAAAAAGACCAACGAATTCTAACATTCATTGGTCATTAATTAAAAAGTTCATTGGTTTTAAATTTACTATCGAGTATACATTTCAAGAATTATTAAGCTTTATTAAAACTTAAATCCCTTACTTCTTCTATTCTCAGCTAGCCTTATGTTCAAGTCTCAACTTATCCGCAACCATTGCGATGAACTCAGAGTTCGTAGGTTTTGCTTTTGACATAGATACTGTATAACCGAATAAGGACGAAATAGAATCGATATTCCCACGACTCCATGCTACTTCAATTGCGTGACGGATTGCACGCTCGACACGGCTTGCTGTTGTATTATATTTCTTCGCGATATCTGGATACAATACTTTCGTAATAGATCCCAGTAATTCGATGTCATTGTACACCATAGAAATTGCTTCCCTTAAGTACATGTACCCTTTAATATGAGCAGGCACACCAATTTCATGAATGATACTCGTAATGCTTGCATCTAAGTTTTTCGGTTTTCCATCTACTGTTGTTGCTGATCGGAAAGATGGCAGTGGACGTTTAATAGTAGCGTTCGCTTTACCGCTCACTTGACGAATATGACTCGTTAAATTCTCCATATCAAATGGTTTTAATATGAAATATGACGCACCTAAGTCAACTGCTTTTTTCGTCACATCTTCTTGTCCAAACGCTGTCAACATAATTACGCTAGGCTGTCTTAACCTTTCAATATGGCGCATTTTCTCTAGTACAGCTAACCCATCTAAATGTGGCATAATAATATCTAATACAAGTACATCCGGCTGCTTATCTTTTAATAAATTTAAACACTCTTGACCATTATAAGCAGTACCAATTACTTCCATATCCTCTTGAGCAGCTACATAACTCTCTAGCATTGATACTAATTCTTTATTATCATCCACAAGACATACTTTAATTTTCTCCACAGCTTTTCCTCCCTTACCGAATCGATTCTCCGACATGTGTATCCTTCTAGGCTACATGAATTGTTCGACAATTGTGTGAAAATTCCCTTTTAAAGTTTGTTACTTTCCGATAAAATCACAAAAAAATATGTTTATCGTTTATTTATTCCTTTTCGCAACACATTCCATCATAGAAAAACAACGAAACGTTCAACCCTTTCCTTTTATTTTACAACAAAAAACACCTCTTGCGGAGCTTTTACAAAATTTCAACGAATTTTTCAATAGAAAAACGAGCTAATTATTAATTAGCTCGCTTTTCTTTCTTGATCATAAATGTTAATTCCAGCCTCATGTAACATCCATTCAATATGAACACCATATCCTGATGTTGGATCATTTACAAATACATGTGTAACAGCGCCAATTACTTTTCCATTTTGTACAATTGGACTTCCGCTCATCCCCTGTACGATACCACCTGTTTTCGCTAATAAACGTTTATCTGTTACTTTTATTACCATGCCTTTTGTTGCCGGAAACTTTTGCGGTACTGTACTCACAACTTCAATATCAAACGCTTCCACTTTATCTTGATCAATAACCGTTAATATTTTTGCTGGTCCTTCTTTTACTTGATGGGATAGTGCAATAGGCATTGCTTTATCCATTACGCCATTTGTCATATTTGTATTCAATTTGCCAAAAATACCAAATGGACTATTTATTGTAATATTGCCAATCACTTCACGATCAGGTGAGAACCTCGCTAATTTCTCCCCTGGATTCCCATGACTACCTCTTTCAATTGATGTAACTGTCGAACGCATAATTTGTCCATCTTCGACTTGAATCGGCTTTTTCGTATCATTATCAGAAATAACATGACCAAGTGCCCCATATTTCATAGAATCAGGATGAACAAATGTCATTGTTCCGATTCCAGCTGCCGAATCACGAATATATAAACCAATGCGATAAGACGATTCTCCACTGTCTTTTTGTGGTGTTAGTTTAGTGCGGATATGCTTTCCATCCCTTAGCAAAACGAGATTAAGCGGTTCGCCTGTTTCCCCACTATTATGAATAAATGGGGCTACATCACTCATTCTTTCAATTGTTTTACCATTAATTTCAGTAATCATATCTCCAATTTGCACACCAGCTGTTTCACCAGGAGATACTTTCCCTTTTTCAGTTTGAATTAAATGATGGCCTACAACAAGTACCCCTTTTGTGTTTAACTTTACACCAATTGATTGTCCACCTGGAATAACTTTGAAATCTTTTAATACTCTCACATTTACTTTTTTCACTGGAAAACCAGCAAGCTGAAACACCATATCTGCTTCACCATTTTGATGAGAATTTACCATAAGTCCTTGTTTTTGTTCATTTGAACTTACTGTAAACACATGACGATCTGTAGATGAAGCTTTAAATACTGGTAATGAAGCTATTTCTGATTGTTGTCCTTCAAAAACAACAAGTTGCTTCGGAGATGAAATAAACGTCCGAAGCGGTTTAAAACACCCAATAAAAACTAAAGAAACAAGGAGAAAAATACCTATTATTTTGCGAAATCTTTCTAATTTCAATTTGTTCACTCTCCTCGCTCCTACCCCACATTCAGCCTTTTGGCTTCACTTTTTAATCTCTCCTTGCAATGCTTTATTTATAACCGGAAGAATTAAGAAATCATCATTTGAGAAAAAAAGCTATCCATTACTGGATAGCCTCTGCTGTCTGTTTAAAATGATGTGCTTGCGTAAGTAATTCTTTCGCATGTTCTGTCGTTAAATCTGTAATTTCCACACCAGAAATCATTCGAGCTATTTCTGTTACTTTATCCTCCATAGTTAAAACGGTAACTGATGTAATTGTTCGATCATTTGCTACTTGTTTTCGAATAAATAAATGCGAATCCGCCATTGAAGCTACTTGAGGTAAGTGCGTAATACAAAGTACTTGTGAGTTTACTGATACTCGATAAATCTTTTCCGCAATAGCCTGTGCGACCCGGCCACTTACACCAGTATCCACTTCATCAAAAATAACAGATGCAACACCTTGATGCTTAGAAAAAATGCTTTTTAAAGCTAAAATGATACGGGATAACTCTCCGCCAGAAGCAACCTTTGAAAGTGGTTTTAGCGGCTCACCCGGATTTGTTGAAATATAAAATTCCACATGATCGTAACCATCCGCTGTAAGTCTTACCGGTGCTCCCTCCACGAGAGGCTCTTCTGCATTTCCTTCTCGCTTCATAATTCTCACTTCAAATTTTGTTTTTTCCATATATAATTCTTTTAATTCCTGATGAATGGCATTTGTAAGATGCTCTGCAAGTTCATGACGCATATTACTTAACAACGTTGCTTCTTTCAGAATAACACTTTCTAATTCCTTCAACTGTTTCTTCGTCGTTTCAATATGAACGTCTTTATTTTCAATCGTAAAAATTTCTTGTTCAATTTTATCAGCATACGCTAAAATCTCTTCTACAGTATTTCCATATTTTCTCTTTAGCATACGAATTTCATTTAAACGCGTTTCAATTTCATCTAAGCGATTCGGATCATATTCCATCATATCGAGCTTTTCTCTTAGTTGATAGGCAACTTCTTCTAATAAATAATAACTATTGGCAATGGAATCATGATTTTCTTGATACACTTCATCTAAATGTGTAATACTCTCCATTTGTCCCATTGCGCTTCGTACATTATCTAACCCTTGTCCGTCAGCACTTAACGAGCGATACGCATCCCCTAATGCTTTATAAATTTTTTCGAAATTAGAAATTTGCAATCGTTCTTCAGTTAAGTCATTTTCTTCATCTATCTTTAAATCCGCTTTACGGATTTCTTCATGCTGAAATTGAATTAAATCTAAACGATGTGCCATTTGTTGTTCATTTTCACTTAACGATTTCAACTGTTTTTTTAATTTCTCATAGTCAGCATATACGTTTTGGTATATATCTAATTGTTTAACGATACGCTCTCCATCAAAATGATCGAGCATAAATAGATGACGTTCTTCATTCATTAAGTCTTGCGTTTCGTGTTGTCCATGAATATCAACAAGTGTTTTTCCAATTTCTTTTAATACACTAAGGGTAACTAGTTTTCCATTTACACGACATACACTTTTTCCGTTTGCAGCGATATCACGCTTCAAAATAATCATGCCGTCTTCTATTTCTATATCCAACTCTTCTGCTTTTTCAATACATGGATGCTTATCATCTTCCACATAAAACAGCCCCTCTATCTCAGCTTTTTCTGTTCCGTATCGAACAAATTCTGCTGAACCACGGCCACCTACAAGTAAACTAATCGCATCAATAATAATCGATTTTCCGGCCCCTGTTTCACCACTTAAAACCGTTAATCCTTTTTGAAAAGAAATATTTAATGCCTCAATAATAGCAAAGTTTCTAATCGATAATTCCGATAACAATGCCCCATTCACCTCGTTATAAACTAATCCCCTATGAAGGGCTTTTCTCAGTTCTTTATTCAAATAGTCATACTATATGTTTGTATGTATAAATTACTTTTCTAACCGCTCCATTGTACCAAACATTTGTTTTACGGGTCAATCCACCTATTTCCTAATTTTATTCAAAGAAAATATTATATTACAATTAAGAATTCACGTTTTTAACCAATAAAAATATCCTGTTCACTTTCCACTTTACAGAGGAAAGCAAACAAGATTTTTTGTTACAGCATATTTAAGAAACGATCAGAGACAACACCTGTATCTTCAGGTGTACGGCAAATAATTAAGCAAGTATCATCACCACAAATGGTTCCGATAATCTCATCCCACTCTAAATGATCAATAAGTGCCCCAAGTGAATGAGCGTTACCAGGCAATGTTTTTAGCACAAGCATATGTCCTGCCGTGTCTAATTTTACAAATGAATCCACTAGATTGCGTTTTAATTTTTGTAACGGGTTAAATCGTTGATCTGCTGGCAAGCTATATTTATAGCGACCATCATGTAATGGCACTTTCACTAAGTGCAATTCTTTAATATCGCGCGATACTGTCGCTTGCGTTACATTAAATCCCTCATTACGTAGAATATCAACTAATTCATCTTGTGTTTCAATTTCTTTGTTCGCAATAATTTCCCTGATTTTAATATGGCGCTGACCTTTATTCATACATTTGCACCTCACACTATCTCTTACCATAGTTTAAACATTGGTATACTTCACTTATTTATGTTAACTTATAATTCGTTACTTGTACACAATTGTTTTTACAATCATTATACAATTACAACAAAAAGAGGAACAACATATGTTATTCCCCTTTCCCTTTTTGTTTTAGGACATCATGTGCCTCTGTAACTACTTGCTCAACAGAAATTGGAGAATGATTTTCGCCCTTCTCACGTTCACCATGCCATTTCAGATGAATTAAAAATTCAATATTACCATCCCCGCCCGTAATCGGTGAGAATGTTAAGCCTTCTACGTCGTATCCTTCTTTTATAGCAAAGTCGACAATCATTTCTACGACAGCCTCATGTACTTTTCGATCGCGAACGATACCCTTTTTACCAACTTGCTCTCTTCCAGCTTCAAACTGCGGTTTAATTAACGCTGCTACATCCCCATTCGGCATAAGCATTGTTTTTAAAACTGGCAATATAAGTTTTAATGATATAAACGAAACATCGATACTAGCAAATTGCGGTAAACCACGTTCTAAGTCTGCTGGTGTTACGTAACGGAAGTTCGTTCGTTCCATTACTACAACACGCTCATCTTGACGCAATTTCCACGCAAGTTGATTGTACCCTACATCTAATGCATAAGATAATTTCGCTCCATTTTGAAGCGCGCAATCGGTAAAGCCACCAGTTGATGAACCAATATCTATCATAACTTTATCTTGTAAATTAAGATGAAATGTCTCTAATGCCTTTTCAAGTTTATAACCACCACGGCTTACATACGGCATAACTTGCCCCTTCACCGTAATCTCTGTATCTTGTGGGATTTTCTCCCCTGGCTTATCCAATCTCATCTCATTCGCATATACAAGGCCGGCCATAATGGCGCGTTTTGCTTTCTCACGTGTTTCTATAAGCCCTCGCTCTACTAATAGTACATCTACTCTTTCTTTTTTCGCACTCATTTGTTACGCCCTTTTTTGTTTTGATGGAATCATTGTATGAATACGGTCTACAACAGCATCTGTCGTTAAACCGATTTCTTCTAATAATTTTGTTACACTACCGTGCTCTATGAAACGATCTGGAATACCCATTCGTTCAACTAACGCACTATGGTACCCGTTCTCAGACGCAAATTCAACTACTCCTGTTCCAAAACCACCAATTAAGCAAGCTTCTTCAATCGTTAAAATTGGTATATTTTTTCCTAAGAGATCATGTAAATATGCTTCATCCATTGGTTTAATGAAGCGAGCGTTCACTACTTTCACTGAAACTCCAGCCTTTTCAAGACGCTCAGCCGCTTCCATTGCCATTGGTATTGTCGTACCAAATGTTAAAATAGCTGCTTGTGTACCTTCTTTTAACGTTTCCCATGAACCGATTGGAATCGCCTTTAATTCTTCATCCATATGAACGCCAAGTCCATTACCTCGCGCATAACGTAATGCGATTGGTCCATCTTCATATTGCATCGCCGTGTATACTAAATGTTGCCCTTCATTTTCATCTTTTGGCATCATAAGTACCATATTCGGCAAGTGGCGTAAGAATGAGATGTCAAATACACCTTGATGCGTTTCACCATCTGCTCCTACTAAACCAGAGCGATCAATTCCGATGAAAACATTTAAATTTTGGCGGCATATATCATGAACAACTTGGTCATAAGCTCTTTGTAAAAATGTTGAATAAATCGCTAAGAATGGTTTCATACCTTGCGTTGCCATACCCGCTGCCATTGTTGTAGCATGCTGTTCTGCAATACCTACATCAATCATACGATCTGGGAATTCTTTTTGGAATTTCTCAAGTTTCGATCCAACAGGCATTGCAGGTGTAATTGCAACGATACGCTCATCCGTTCTCGCTAACTTAAGTACTGTTTCACTAACAACAGCACTCCATGCTGGTGCAACTTCTTTCGGTTTAACGAAGTCACCTGATTCAATTTTATAAGGTCCTGTTCCATGCCAAGTGCCAATAACATCACTCTCAGCTGGTTTGTAACCTTTTCCTTTTTTCGTAATAACATGAACAAGCACTGGGCCTTTTGTTTTCTTTGCATATTGCAACGTTTCGAATAACTTTTCATAATCATGTCCATCGACTGGACCTAAATATGTAAAGCCTAACTCTTCGAAAAAGACACCAGATACTAGTAAATATTTAAGACTATCTTTTATTTTCTCTGCTGTCGCAGCAACTTTCCCACCGACAGCTGGGATTTTCTTCAAAATATACTCCAACTCATCTTTTACCCAATGGTATTTTCCTGCGGTACGTAGACGTCCAAGCACATTATGAAGCGCACCAACGTTTGGCGCAATTGACATTTCATTATCATTCAAAATAACAATCATGTCTGTTTTTTCATGTCCAATATGGTTCAATGCCTCTAAAGCCATTCCGCCCGTTAAAGCGCCATCACCAATGATTGGTATAACATATTCTTTCGTTTTCTTTAAATCACGTGCTAGAGCCATTCCCATTGCAGCAGATAATGATGTCGAGCTATGGCCAGTTTCCCATACATCGTGCTCACTCTCACAACGTTTTGGGAAACCACATAGACCTTGATATTGCCTTAATGTGCCGAATTCTTTTGCACGTCCAGTTAAAATTTTATGTACATAGGATTGATGTCCTACATCCCATAAAAATTTATCTTTCGGACTATCAAATAATTTATGCAGAGCAATTGTGAGTTCTACTACACCTAAATTAGGCGCAATATGTCCACCTGTTTGAGAGAGCTCTTCAATTAAAAACTTACGAATATCCTCACTCAATCCCTCTAGTTCACTGATAGACATCTCTTTCAAAAAACTAGGGTTTTGAATTTGCGTTAGATCCACATGGATCACTCACTTTCATTTCATAATCTGTCAACATGTCAAATATTATAAAAAACATTTACACAAAACAAGAAATTCTCTTTTTTTATTTTTCACCTTGTCCTGCTATTAACCAGTCTATTGCGCCCTAATCTTATTATAAACCATATTTCTTTAGGCGATGAAAAAAATAGCCGCTAACACGAAGTGATAACGGCAATGTAATCTACATATATTTTTGCCAATAACAAGAAAAGAAAAACCTTTTCCTACATTTATATCATAAAATGATGAATGACTCAACAAATGAAAACGCTGTTATATTAGTTATTACGTTTTGCAATCAAATCGCAAATAGATAGTAAATATTCATCTTGTAATTGCAAGGAACTAATAGCATCTTTTGCTTTTGCAATCGTTTCTTCTAAAATATCCTTTGCTCTATCTACAGTAAATAACGTCGTATATGTGCTCTTTTCGTTGGAAACATCACTACCAATCGGTTTTCCAATCTCTTCTTCGGTTCCTTCCACATCTAAAATATCATCTCGAATTTGGAAAGCTAGGCCGATATATTTTGCAAACTCAAGTAATTTTTCTTCCTGTTCTTCTGTGGCATTAGAAAGTATCGACCCTGCAAGTACAGCGAATTCAAGTAGTTTCCCAGTCTTATGCTTATGAATATACTCTAGCTCATCGATCGTAAGCTGTTCCCCTTCCGCTTCCATATCTGCTACTTGTCCGCCAACCATTCCCTCTGGCCCTGCCGCCTTTGCAAGCTCAAGTACAAGTCTTACTTTTTTCTCAGCAGAGATTTCCTTTTGCTCATATGCCATAATAACTTGAAAAGCATATGTCAACAAACCATCTCCTGCTAAAACTGCCATCGCTTCACCAAATACTTTATGATTTGTGGGCTTCCCTCTTCTTAAATCATCATCATCCATACAAGGTAAATCATCATGAACTAACGAGTATGTATGTATCATTTCAAGAGCACAAGCTGCACCTACACCAAGATTTTTTTCTTTACCAAACGCTTGTAATGTTGCAAATAAAAGTAACGGGCGGAGACGCTTTCCACCCGCTTCCAAAGAATATGCCATCGCTTCACGAAGTACATTTGGACATTGTAATTCATTTGCATAGCTTACAAGCTTCTCTTCTACGAAAGTTTTACTTTCTTTCAAAAAAGTATCAAAAGCAATTGTCACTATGCTTCATCTCCTAAAGCAGTAAACGGTTCAAGCTCTCCATCTTCCCCAAGAATAACTGCCATTTGTTCTTGTACGTTCTTCAACTTCTCATCACAAAGCTTAGATAATTCCATACCCTCTTTAAAATAAGAAATTGCTTCTTCTAAAGGTACGTCACCTTGCTCTAATTTAGAAACGAGGTGCTCAAGTTGCGAAATTGCCTCTTCAAAGCTTAATTTATTTTCCATTATTCAATTCACGCTCCTCTATTCCTGATACGCTACAATCTAATATTCCATCTTGTAATTGAACTGAAACAGCATCTCCAAGGCTAACATCTTTCACACTTTTTAACACTTGCTTCTCTTCATCATATACAAGCCCGTACCCTCTCATCATTACTTTAAGCGGACTTAGCGCTTCAAGTTTTTGAGCAGCTCTTACAAAGGCAAATTCTTTCGTTTGGAGTAACGTTTGCATTTCACGTTGCAATTGCTTTTGCAATGTTTCAACTGCTACCTTTGTTTGCATAATTTTTTGAGATGGGTGGTGCTTCTCTAAATAAAATGAAAGCTGTTTTAACTGATTTACCTTTTTATCAATATAGCGCTCTTTCGCTAACACAAGCTGTTCTAACGCTCTATCCAATTGCTCTTCTTTTTGCTCATATACTTGTCTTGGATAACGGAACGCATAAGATTTTTGCAATACTTGTAGTTTTTCTTCTTTTTTATGTACTAACTCTCTCATTGCTCTTTGCAACCTTAGAGTTCTTTGTAATACCTTTTCTTGTAACTCGATAATATTAGGCGCTGCCAGCTCAGCCGCTGCAGTTGGTGTTGGTGCTCTTAAATCGGCAACAAAATCCGCAATTGTAAAGTCTGTTTCATGGCCTACTGCTGAAATAATAGGAATCTCACTCTTGAAAATAGCTCTTGCAACCATTTCTTCGTTAAACGCCCACAATTCCTCAATAGAACCTCCACCGCGCCCAACGATTAGGACATCTATCCCTTCCATTTCATTCGCTGTACGGATCGCTTGTACAATTGAGGGAGCTGCTGACTCCCCCTGTACAAGTACTGGAAACACAATAACATTTCCAATTGGATAACGACGTTTAATCGTTGTTATAATATCACGAATCGCTGCTCCTGTTGGTGACGTAATCACACCTATTGTTTTCGCATAAGGAGGGATTGTTTTTTTATAAACTTGAGAAAACAATCCTTCTTCCTCTAAACGAACCTTTAATTGTTCGTAAGCTAAATGCAGGTTTCCGACTCCGTCAGGCTGCATGTCTTGAATATAAATTTGATAAGAACCACTCGCCTCGTAAACAGAGATTTTCCCTTTCACGAGTACCTTCATCCCATTTTCAGGTCTGAATTTAATATTACGATTATGACCCGCAAACATAACCGCTGCGATTCTTGCATTTTCATCTTTCAATGTAAAATACATGTGGCCACGGCTATGATTTTTAAAGTTGGAAATTTCACCTTTTAACCAAACAGACTGTAAATGCGGATCATATTCTATTTTTGTTTTTATATAGCGTGTTAACGCTGTAACGGTTAAATATTGTTTCTCCATTTCTCTCTCCTCATAGCCGACTCAAATTATTTACAAACGACACCTGCACGCTTAGCCGATTCAACAGTATTATGAAGAAGCATTGTGATCGTCATTGGACCAACACCCTTTGGCACAGGTGTAATGTAACCTGCAACATCTAGCACGTTGTCAAAGTCAACATCACCACAAAGTTTCCCTGTTTCTAAACGGTTTACACCAACGTCGATTACAACTGCTCCTTCTTTTATATAATCAGCTGTTACCATTTTAGGTCGTCCTACTGCTACGATTAAAATATCAGCTAATTTCGTTAACTCTTTCATATTTTGCGTCTTAGAATGACAGTATGTGACAGTTGCATTTTCATTTAAGAACAATTGTCCCACTGGCTTGCCGACAATATTACTTCTTCCAATTACTACAACATGTTTTCCTGAGATATCAAGATTTGTTTCTTTTACTAACTCTACAATACCATGCGGTGTACATGGAAGGAATGTATCTTGTCCCGTCATCATACGTCCTACGCTGATTGGGTGAAATCCATCTACATCTTTTTCTGGTGAAATTCTTTCAATGATAGCTTTTTCTTCAATATGTTTTGGTAAAGGTAATTGCACTAATATGCCATTAATGCGGTCATCGCCATTTAAGCGATCGATTTCAGCAAGCAAACGCTCCTCCGTAATTGTTTCAGGAAATTCAATTAGCTCTGAATAGATTCCTACTTGTTCACAGCCCTTTTCTTTTCCTTTTACATAAGAACGAGATGCTGGATCTTCTCCAACTAAAATAACTGCTAATCCTGGTACAATCCCTTGCTCTTTCAACTTCACAACTTCTTCTGTTAATTGTGCTCGTTTTTTCTCCGCAACTTCATTTCCTTTGATGATTACTGCTACCATTTTAAGATTCCCCCTTAAAGAAATTACAGTGTATCTTTTATATTAGATAAAACGCCGTTAATAAAACGACGAGATTCCTCATCCCCAAATGTTTTAGCAATTTCAATTGCCTCGTTAATTGTTACGTTGTGTGGAATTTCTTCCATGTATTTCATTTCATACACAGCTACACGTAAAATACTGCGATCAACAATACTAATACGCTCAAGCTTCCACTTTTTTAAATTTTGACGAATCGCTTCATCAATTACTTCTTTATTTTCTACAAAACCTACAACAAGTGATTCTAGAAACTCATTTGTTTCTTCACCTTCATCTAGCGTGTTTTCCACTGCTACTTTCGGTTCTAATTCACCTGTAATATCCATTTGATATAATGCTTGCATAGCTCTTTCTCTAGCCGTCCTACGTTTCATTGTAACTCTCCTTTATGCTTCAAGTCTTTCCTTATGCTTTGTTATATTATTATAATTTATAAGCCGTCAATTCACTTACTCTTACAGTTTTCATTGATTTTCCAACCTTATAATACAATGATAATAACACAATTTATCGTTTCACACACGGGTTACAAGGCTGAAAAATAATAAAAAGATTAACTTCAAGTTCCATATCTTATCACAATGTACGTTTTTTGGTAAAACGAAACATTTTCTTTTTTATTTCTCATTTTTTGAAATAGTATAATAATTAGAGGGTTGTAATTTGTGAAGAAATGAAACGATAAAAAAGATGCCTATGTTACTAGGCACCTTTTTCATTCTTACACTGGTTCGATTTCTGTTTTTTGTGTTTCGAATGTTACGCCAACGATGTGAACATTCACTTCTTTTGGCTCAAGCCCTGTCATTGTAAAGAGTGCTTGGCGAATGTTGTCTTGAATCTTTTGTGCAACAACTGGAATTGCTACGCCAAAATACATTACAACATAAAGGTCAACGATAATATCTTCGTTTGCTAATTCAACCTTTACACCTTTACCATGATTTTTCTTACCTAACTTCTCAACAACATCTGTAGCAAAATTACCACGCATTGCCGCTACGCCTTCTACCTCAGCAGCTGCAATACCTGCGATTACTTCAATTACTTCTGGTGCAATTTCTACTTTACCAAGAGTTGTATCTTGACCCATATCTAACATATGTTCAGCCATGAAAAAAACCTCCTTTAATGTATCACTGCGTCACAAGTTCATGCTCTTCCAAAAATTTCGTATTAAACTCACCTTTTACAAAATCAGGATGATCTAACAATTGCAAATGGAACGGGATTGTTGTATGTACGCCTTCAACGACAAACTCACTGAGTGCACGCTTCATTTTTGCAATTGCCTCTTCACGTGTTTTTCCGTGAACAATTAATTTAGCAACCATCGAATCATAGAAAGGTGGGATTGAATATCCCGGATATACAGCTGAATCGACGCGAATACCAAATCCGCCTGGTGGCAAGTACATTTCTACTTTACCTGGAGATGGCATAAATTTTTTGGCAGGGTTTTCCGCATTAATTCGGCATTCAATTGCCCAACCATTAAATTGTACTTCTTCTTGCTGTAACGATAACTTTTCTCCAGAAGCAACAAGAATTTGTTCTTTAATTAAGTCTACCCCTGTTACCATTTCAGTAACTGGATGCTCAACTTGGATTCTCGTATTCATCTCCATGAAATAAAAGCTTTTCGTTTTATATTCATAAATAAACTCAACCGTACCAGCACCTGTATAATCAACCGCTACCGCCGCTTTAACTGCCGCCTCACCCATCTGCTTACGCACATTTTCATCAAGTGCTGGTGATGGACTTTCTTCTAGTAGTTTTTGCAAGCGGCGCTGAATCGTACAATCACGCTCTCCTAAATGAATGGCATTTCCGTGTGTATCTGCCATTATTTGAATCTCAACATGGCGGAAATCTTCAACGTACTTTTCTAAGTATACACCAGGGTTCCCAAAAGCGGTACTAGCTTCTTGCTGTGTAATTTGAATTCCTTTTACAAGCTCCTCTTCATGACGCGCAACACGAATACCTTTTCCGCCGCCACCTGCAGTCGCTTTAATAATAACAGGATATCCAATTTGATTCGCAAGTTCGATCGCTTCTTCGGTATTTTTAATAATTCCTTGTGAACCTGGTACAATCGGAACCCCTGCTTCTTTCATTGTATCACGAGCAACGTCTTTTGTGCCCATCTTTGAAATAGCTTCTGGACTTGGACCGATAAAAATTAAGTTACACTCACGGCATAACTCTGCAAAATCTGCATTCTCTGCTAAAAATCCGTATCCCGGATGAATTGCATCGCAGCCTGTTAACTTCGCAACACTAATAATGTTCGTCAAATTTAAATAGCTTTCTTTCGAAATCGTTGGTCCTACACAATACGCCTCATCAGCAATTTGTACGTGAAGTGACTCTTTATCTGCTTCTGAATAAATTGCGACTGTTTCAATATCCATTTCTTTACAAGCACGAATAATTCGTACAGCAATTTCCCCACGATTGGCTATTAATACTTTTTTTATCATCACAAAGACTCCCTTATTACGCTTTTACAAGAAATAGCGGTTGTCCATACTCAACAAGCTGTCCGTTATTAACAAGAATCTCAACAATTTCTCCATCTACATCTGCATCGATTTCGTTAAATAACTTCATAGCCTCGACAATACATACGATAGAATCTTTCGATACTCTATCCCCAACACTTACATATGGAGGCGTATCAGGAGAAGAAGAAGAATAGAATGTACCTACCATTGGTGATGTAATTTTATGTAGGTTTTCATTCTGAACAGCTTTTTTCTCTTCTTGTTTTGGCACTTCCACTTGTGCTGCCGCTACTGTCGTTTCAACTTCAACAGGTGCTACTGGTTGCACGGCTTGTTTTGCTACAGGTGCTTGCACCGCAACAACTTCATTACCACGCTTTTTCATTTTGATTGTCGTACCATCTTTTTTGTATTCAAATTCATCAATATTAGAGCTATCAATTAATTTAATTAATTCACGAACTTCTTGAATTTTAAACATGTAAAATCCACTCCCATACTCTTGTTTGTCCCGTTTTTACAGATTTCTCTTCACTAAAACTAGATTGACTGTAAAAATACGATGTACTCTATTAGAAAATGTATTTCATTTACTAATAGAAATAGTTACTATTTCCATCTTACGATAAATTTTTTAAACATTCCAATTTATATTTCTTTATAATAAATCGAAACTCCTGTAAAAATATTATTCCAATAAAAATTTATTACCTAGTAATAATACCAAGTTTCACACAAAATTGGCAAGACCACTTCCGAAAAAACATTCCTTACTTTTCAAAATACTATAAAGTAAACCTACCATTACCGCTTTACTCGTCACCTCATCTATAGTCAATAACGTATTTTTACCAAATATTATTTTTTTGTTTACACGTCGTTCATCATTCCTTCATATAAGAATAGTATGTTCAAAGTGTAGAAAATATATCGTATCGAGGTGTGGACATATGATATGGCTCATTCTCTTCTTACCTGCCGTAATGGTCTGGGCATTCGTTCTCTTCATCCACGTCAAATCCGGAAAAAGTAATCATCACTACCATGAACCGCTAATCTTTTACTCACAACGTATTTCTCCGTTCCGAGTTGAACATAGTAAAAACAAAGACGAAACAGAAAAAAGCTATCGAAAATGATAGCTTTTTTCTATTATTATTTTTATCTAACTATTTTCAAACAATCCGATTACTAAAAACGAATAATCCGCGGAGGAATTCCCCGCGGATTATTCGTTTTATTTTGTTGGTGGATCAAATTTTACACCTACATCTTTTGATCCGCCTTCACTTCTTACAAGTTGTATAATTTTATTCGCTTCTTTTTGTGAATGTTTTGCTGCTTTTACAGTTACTTTAATGTCAGTTCCATCGGCTCTTACAAGGGCATCTTTATATCCACCTTGAGATTTAATTACTGTCTCAAGTAATTCTTGCTTCGTTTCCATTGTAGTGATTGCATCAAAATTTTCTTTCGCTTTATTCTTTTCTGTTGCTGAAGCTTTTGTTGAACTCATCACTTCTTGTAATTTTGCTTTTTGTTCACTTCGCTGATCTTCCATTTGCATACGTAATGCTGTGAAATTTTCATCACTTGATTGAACTGTTACGTTAGCTTCTTTTTTGCTTGTTTCTTTTGTAGCACTCTCTTTTTTATCTGTTTCTTTGTTTGTTTCTTTATTTGATGTTTCTTTATTTGATGTTTCCTTGTTTGTATTTTCTTTTTTAGGCGTTTCTTTAGGTGCTTCGTTTGTTACTGCTTTATCAGTACCTTGTTTTTCTTGTCCAATCTTTTCACCTGTTGCCGGCGATGCTGTATTCATTTTGTCTGGAGTTGTTACGTAATACACAGATAGTACAACAACTAAACTTAACATCGTTAATAGCCAAACCGTTTGTTTTTTTAACACTTTATTTCCTCCCTATCAATTTTTCGGTGAAACTGAAACGCGATGGGCTGGTACATCTAGTAGCCGTATGACAGCTTCTTTTACCATCGCTTTAACTTGTATATTATCCACTCCCTTTGCTACGACAAGAACACCTCGCACTTTCGGTTTCTCTGTTCGTAAAACAACGGGAGTTTCTTTATCCCCTTCACGTATAATGACTGTCTTTTCATCAAGAGACTCATCTTCTACTTCCCTCTTGCCACCTGTTTTATCTGTTTCACCTGTTGTTTGTGAACGTTTCACTGTATTTTTTTCTAATATTTTTTCCTCTGATGAGTCTAAATTTACATTAATCGTTACATCTTTTACTCCTGCTATTTCTTCTAAGGCTGCTTTTAATTCTTGTTCATACGCTTTTTCATATTTTTCTACATTTGACATATTATCATTATTTTTTTGTCCAAAAGTTGGTACGTCTTTTTCTTGGTTTTGAGTTTTTTGTTCTTTAAATACAGGTACTTCTTCTTTTTTACTTGAAAAGAAACTACTAGAAAACATAAGCAACATTCCAAGTATGAGTAGGACAAGTAAGAACTTAGGTGTTACCTTTTTTCCCTTCTCATTACTTTCTTTTTCATCTCCATTCAATAAGTTTCGAAAAAATGAGAACTTCGAATTTTTATCTTTATTGTCCATTTACTCTACCTGTCCTCCCTTCCATTTGAACTTGGATTTGTTTATTCTCTAGTTGCCACCTGCTTGAAAAGAAGTCTTTCATTTCTCCATTTGTTTCCTCTACTTTTTTCGGTGGTTCTTTCGTATTAATTTCAACTGGTTTTACTGTTTCGATTGCATCATTTTTACTACGTTCTTTTTCTTTCAACGTCACAACAACAGATTGAATATCTTTCGCTGACTTTACTTCCGCTGTGTTTTCCGCTGCGACTATTTGTATTTCAGAGACTGACATACCATACTGTTTCTCAAACTCTTTTCCTACTTCTTTTTTCATTTTGGTAGCCATCTCTTCTAAACTATATGCACGTGTTAGAGCTTGTATTTCTTTTTTCTTCGAATCTATTGAATTTTTTACAGATCCTTCTGCTACGTACTTCTCTTCATTAAAATTTGCGATTACTTCATTTACATCTGTTTGCAATAGTTTAAATAGAGGCGTTAAAATTAAAACAACTAATAATAGACTTACAACGAATTTAACGTACTTTTGCAAATTGGAATTTGGAAGAATAAGATGAAGCATTGTCGCTAAGAGTAAAAAAACGATAATATTTCTAATCCACTCTGTAACAAATTGCATACCCTTCACCTCCTACCGCATCATAAGTGTAATGTTCCCCGCAGCAATAATAATTGTGATACTTAAAAAGAACATAAACGATACGATAGCTAAGCAAGCAAATACATAAATGATGCTCCGTCCAATGATATCTAAACATTGAATGATTGCTCCGCCGCCAACTGGTTGCAATACTGCTGCTGCGAACTTATAAATAAATGCGATGCAAAAAATTTGAATCGCTGGAAAAGCGACAATTAAACATAGAATGACGAGTCCGATAATTCCGACTGTGTTTTTTAATAATCCCGACGCACTAATAACTGTATCCGCCGCCTCTGTAAACATTCTTCCTACTACGGGAATAAAGTTTCCTGTTACAAATTTAGCTGTTTTCACAGCGATTCCATCAGCAACAGCTGTCGCTGTTCCTTGTACAGATAATACGCCTAAAAAAATCGTTAAAAAGATACCGATAATCCCGACGCTAACGTTTTGCAGAAGCTTGGACAATTTCGTAACTTTATATTGATCACTCATCGTACTTACAATACTTAATATCGTTGCAAGTAATAAAAGTGGTAGAACGATATAATTCATCAAAAGCCCACTCGTATTCATTAAGAAGATGATAATCGGATGAAAAAACGATACGGATACAACACCACCCCCTGTCGCTATAAGTGCAAGCAAGATTGGCAATAACGCTAATATGAAATCTACCATTGTTTGTATCGTTTCTCTTGCATATGTCATGACGACATAAAAGCTATTTAAAGCGAAAATAATTAGTACCATATATACAACTGCATCGGCTATTTTGCTTACGCTACTCTTTGAAAATGCAGATTGCAACGATTGCAACAATGCACTAAAAATTGTGAGCATAATGAGCGTTCCGAGTAGTTTCCCATTTGCAACAAGTTCGTGAAATAAGTACTTTAATAAACCTAGCATCCACTCTTTTATAGAGATTTCTTTTTCTCCCTTTACAAACTCCATAAAGCTACCTTTTTGACTCTCTGGTAAATAACCTCCATATTTTGTAACAAGCCCGTCCCAAAATTGCTTCACATCTTCAATTCCGAGCTTATCCAATTGTTGATCAACGACGTTTGTCTCTACAGGAGAAGCTTGTACAACAACCGGTAAAGAAAAGAAAAGGAAGCAAGCAAATAGCAGCTTAGCTCCAAACCCCCTCAACATTCACTCCCCCTTATCCCGTCGGTAAAAATCCGAGAATAGTTTCAATTACAACCGTCAAAATAGGGATCGCCATAACGAGAATTAAAATCTTTCCAGCTAATTCAATTTTCGAAGCGATTGCCCCCTGCCCTGCATCCTTTGTAATTTGCGCTCCAAACTCAGCGATATAAGCAATCCCAATAATTTTTAGCAACGTTTCTACATATACGTTGCTAACTTTCGCTTCACTCGCTACTCTCTCAATCATTTGTAAAATAGCGTGAATTTGATCGATTAAAAGAAGGAACATTACGCTACCTACGAACACAATAAATAATGACGTAATGCTAGATTTATGCTGATTCAATACAGCCGCTAAAAACGTAGCAACGAGGCCTAATCCGACAATTTGTATAATTTCGATTCGAACCGCCCCCTTTACTGGAAGAGAAAGACACTTTTAATCTTGTCGAATAGTGTATTAATTAAAAATGCGACATGAAATAAAATAACGACAAAACCGACGAGGATAACCCAATTTGCAATATCCTCACGCTTTAATTCTTTTAGTACAGTATGAATGAAAGCTAAAACAATGCCGATTCCGGCGATTTGAAATATTAATCCAACATCAATGGACATCGCCTTTCTCCCCCCTATAGCAGTAAAATTACGATAAGTAGCCCCGCTAGTACTCCTAAGCTCTTAATCATCTTTTCATATTGCAGCTGTAATGCTTTCGCTTCTTCTTCTTCTCTCTCTAAATGTGTAATACATAACCGAATATGTTTTTGTTGTGATTCACGATCATGTTGTCCGAGCGTTTCACCAAATTGCTGCAAAATCTCATACTCAGTTTGTTGAAATGCTGTTAGCTTCCAATTTTCTTTCAAACTATCTATCCAAGCTTCTCTAACTGTTTGTTCTCCACTTTCTAGCCTGCTAGCGAAACTTTGAAATATCCAATTTAACGGCTTCGGCATTTGTTTCACTAATCGCTCAGCAGCTTCAGACAACGGTGTATGCCCATACATAATTTCTGCCTCTAATGATTGCAGTGCCGCTTTTAATAATCTAAGTTGCCTCGGTCTCTCACTGTATCTTTTGGCGTATGAAAACCCGAAAAAGGTGCTGACCGCAACGATTAACACTGCACCAAATATTTTCACCATACGCCCTCAGCCTTTCTATGAGGTAATACCGGTTTTCCATATTTATCTTTCACTTGCATAACTGTTCCTGGCCCTCTTGCTTTTGACAATTCCACAAACCTATCAAAAATGCCGAGCTCTAGCACTGCTTTTAATGATGGGCGTTTCACAACATCATCATAGGAAAATCCATGTGCACTTATAAAAAGCTGAACCCCTGCATGTACAGCCTCCATAATTGCTTCACTATCTTCTTTACGACCAATTTCATCCACAATTAATATATCTGGGCTCATAGAACGGATCATCATCATCATTCCTTCAGCTTTTGGACATGCATCTAACACATCTACTCGTGTGCCAAAGTCATATTGCGGAATGCCTTTCACACAGCCAGCAATTTCTGACCGTTCATCAACAATCCCGACTTTACAAGAAGGAATTTTCGAAGTACTTACACCTTGACTCATGCAACGCGCTACATCTCTTAAAAGTGTTGTTTTTCCCGTTTGTGGCGGGCCAATTACCATCGTGTTTAACCATCGTGATTCATACAAATACGGTAAAAGTGGTTCAGCAATGCCTATTTTTTGACGAGCAATACGAATATTAAAAGAAGAGACATCTCGAATCATTTTCACTGTGCTTTTTTCTGTAATAACTTTTCCTGCTAAGCCTATTCTATGCCCACCTCGGAGTGTCACATACCCACGCTTTAATTCTTCTTCCATTGTATAAATTGAGAAGTGGCTTAACTTATTCAATAAGTAAATAGCATCCTCTGCTGTAACGATATAGTCATAAAAAAACACTTCACCTTGAGCAATACACTCTAGCGGTCTTCCAATTCGAACACGGATTTCCTCTAGAGCATCGTACTGCTTACAATTTTCCACTAACTGCTTCATCGTTTTTGGTAAAACTTCTAATACTTCTTTCATCAGCTTCGCCCCACTATACTCGACTTACTTATTTCAACAACGCGATAAAAATGCAGCCAATTCCAAGCGCTAGAAAAAAGAGTTTCAAGAAAGAGATCTCACTTGCCACACTCGCTATGCCTATTGTCATTGTTAAAATTAATACGGTCGGTCCAACAAACGCCAACATACCATTTATAAACAATGCTTTCTTCGCATCATTCACATAAAGCATAAGCAAAGCGGCGAATATTTCCGCGCTACCTGAAAACAACCGAAGCAGCCCCATTACAAGCACAGATGTTTCCATTGCCGCTAGCCACTGTTTCATTCTCCCACCTTCTCCCATAACGGTTACTAGTGCATGTGCTAAAAAAGAATATATTTGTACAACCATATGCAGAGGTTGTCTATTTCAGAATTAAAAACATAATTTTTATCTACCGCCTATAATAATTTGAATATTCTTAATAATAATAGTATTTTATGGTATATTTATTGAAAAGGAGGGAAAATGATGCAACGAGTTACTTTACTACCACTCGATTTCCGTTATGCAAATGCGATTTTCAAGCTATCAAGTGATCCACATGTAAAAAACGCATTAGGAATAAAAGTAGAAACAATCGAAGACACGAAAGCATTCCTTCTTTTCGCCATAGAAGAAGAACACCAAAAGAAGTCTTTATCGAGAGTGATTGTAAATGCAGAGAATGAAATAATTGGTCTCACCACACTTAAACATATTAATTATGAGAAGAAACAATCTCACATTGGCAGCTGGCTCGGCTATCCATACTGGGGAAAAGGATATAATGAGGCTGCAAAAAAAGAAATTTTTAAGATTGCTTTTTTAGACTTACAACTTTCCTATGTATTTGCTGGTGCTAAAACGAATAATATTCGCTCTTTAAAAGCACAAGAAAAACTACCTTATATTTCATTGCATGTGGAAAACAAATTTCCAGACGAACACGCTGCACTAGAGAAAGAAGTAAGGTCACCTTGCTCTCTGCACGTCGTGTCACGTGAAAAATTTTTAAACTGGTTGGAATTACAAAATGAGGAGGAAAAATATGAAGAGATTAAAAATTAGTTTAACAATCGTAGTAGAAGTAACTCTTATTTATCTTTTTTCATCATTGGTCGGCTGGTCATTCATGGAAGCCTTTTTCCTTGGTAGTTTAGCGATATTCGGGGCAATTTGGCTCGTTGCTTTAAATATAAGCCAAAATAACAACATTGATCACACTATATATAAAACAGGTACAGTAAAACCTTTTCAAATGAGATGGGGTCCTTACACAACAGGTGCTGCTAGTCTTACAGCTTTCAGTTTTATAATAACTACTATTTATTATTTGCCCTATTTTCTATAAAAAAAGCACTCGTGATAATCACGAGTGCTTTTCTACTATGCACGAGAAACGTATTTACCTTCACCAGTGTTGATGATAAGTGTTTCGCCTTCGTTAATGAAGATTGGTACTTGTACAACAAGGCCAGTTTCTAATGTAGCTGGTTTTGTTACGTTAGAAGCAGTATCACCTTTAATACCTGGCTCTGTTTCTGTAACTTGTAATTCAACTGTGTTTGGAAGTTCAACACCAAGTACTTCGCCTTGGTAAGTCATAATAGATACTTCCATGTTTTCTTTTAGGAATTTAAGCTCGCGCTCGATTTGTTTTTCACCAAGTTCGATTTGCTCATAAGTTCCGTTATCCATAAATACATGAGACTCACCGCTTGCGTATAAGTATTGCATACGACGGTTTTCGATGTGTGCTTTTTCTACTTTCTCACCAGCACGGAATGTTTTCTCTTGAACAGAACCTGTGCGAAGGTTACGTAGTTTAGAACGAACGAATGCAGCACCTTTACCTGGCTTTACGTGTTGGAAATCAAGTACTTGCCAAAGGCCATTATCCACTGCAATTGTTAAACCTGTACGAAAATCGTTTACTGAAATCATGTAAAAAAATCCTCCTGTGTATTACAAAATAATAAGTTCTTTTGGTGATTTCGTAATTACTTCATTACCTTCACTTGTCACAATGATATCATCTTCAATACGTACGCCGCCAATACCTGGAATATAAATACCTGGCTCTACTGTTACAGCCATACCTGGTTCAAGTACTGTATCAGAACGGAATGCTAAACCTGGTGCTTCATGGATTTCAAGACCGATTCCATGACCAGTAGAATGTCCGAAGTATTCACCGTATCCTTTTTCCGTTATGTAATCACGCGTTAACGCATCCGCTTCACGGCCAGTTAAACCAGCTTTAATACCGTTCACACCACGTAATTGTGCTTCTAAAACGATATTATAAATTTCTTTCAATTTATCAGATGGTTCACCAACTGCAATCGTACGAGTAATATCAGAGCAATATCCTTTGTAATAAGCGCCGAAGTCTAATGTAACGAAATCTCCTGTTTCTATCACTTTTTCAGATGCCACGCCGTGCGGTAATGCCGAACGAAGACCTGAAGCAACGATAATATCAAACGAAGAAGATGTTGCTCCTTGTTTTCTCATGAAAAATTCAAGTTCATTTGACACTTCAATTTCAGATACTCCCGGGCGAATGAATGATAGAATATGTTCAAAGGCAGCATCTGCAATCTGTGCAGCTTCCTTTAATATCTTAATCTCTGAATCAGTCTTTATCAAGCGTAACTTTTCTACAAGCCCAGAAGTTGGGATAAATTCAGCATCGATCGCTTCTTTATGAGCTGAATAAGAACTATATGTAAGAGTATCTTGCTCAAAGCCAAGCTTTTGAATTCCTAATTCTTTCACTTGCTTTGCAACTTCATCGATAATTAATCCCGCATGCTGTACAATCTCGTATCCAACCGCTTGTTTAGTAGCTTGCTCTACGTAACGGAAATCTGTAATAAATTGAGCGCGATTTTTCGAAATGAGTACAACACCAGCTGTTCCTGTGAAGTTAGCCATATATCTACGACTATGTTCATTTGTTAACAAAATACCGTCAATACCAGCCTCATCAAATGCACTTCTTAATCTTTCGATTTTCTCCATTACTTTATGCCTCCCTCAATTTCTCCATTAATGCAAATAACGCTAACTTATAGCCATAAAAACCAAATCCAACAATTTGTCCCGCACAAACAGCTGCCGTCACAGATTCGTGACGGAACGACTCACGTTGATGAATGTTAGAAATATGTACTTCAATAACAGGAATCGAAATGCTTGCAATTGCATCTCGAATCGCATAGCTATAATGCGTAAATGCTCCAGGATTTAAAATGATCCCTTCATATATATCTTCCGCCTCATGAATACGATCGATAATCGCACCTTCATGATTCGATTGGAAACATTCTAACTCCACTCCCATTGTTTCTGCTTCTTGCTTCATATCTGCTTCAAGTGTCGCTAGCGTGCCCTTTCCATATACATTTACCTCTCTGACACCGAGGCGATTTAGGTTAGGACCGTTTACGAGGAGTACCTTTTTCATATGCTTAAAACTCCTTAATATTAAATGTCTATATAACATTTTAACATAGGAGTTACTTGTTTGAATAGTTTGTCTTCTCTTCCCCTTCTCGCTCGGCCTTATTGGTATTTACTGCGTAAGAAACAGAGTATGCTATAAATACACCATACAATATAAAAATGCATATCGTCGTCACAATTGTTTCTTTCGGTAAATGGAGTGCACTTTTAATAGCAGGCGCTATTAACCCCACTCCGAAAAATAGTAACGCCCACCAAAATAGACCATAAATAATCCCTGGCAGAATTCCTTCAAACTTTGCCAAAAACGCTTTATACAAAAAGGCAATTAAAATCGAAAGTAGTCCCATACAAACAATTCCTGACACATTTCCCCATACCCCTTCTTTCCAACTTCCAAAGGCAAATGGTAGAAGTAAATAGTTCGGTCCCGCTTCTGTAAATGAAAATATATGAAGAAAATACCATATTCCTCCCCAAAAGAGTCCACCAAATAAACCAATTTGCACAAAATTTCTTGTTCCTATATGTTCTTGACTCACATCAACACCTCCGCTCAATAGTATGCCCGAAACTATTTTGAACCATGTTTAAATACTGCGAAATTTGTCTATAAAAAGAATAAGAAATGTCCGACTCTCGTAACATTTTTCCTTGTCATCTACTTGTATTTGTCGATAAAATAAAGGAAACTCGGTGATTGTCTTATTTCAAAACGACAGAACCCAGTATGACAATTGCCTCTTTTTCTACATAAGAGAGAAACAAATACAGGTTGGTGTTAACATGGCAGAAGAGTCAAAACAAATATATGGCGGGCAAGCAGTCATAGAAGGAGTTATGTTTGGCGGTAGAGAATATACTGTTACAGCGGTTCGTCGTAAAGATAAATCGATTGAATTTTATCGATTACCACGCGTTCGTAATAAAGCATTATCTATCCTGAAAAAAATTCCATTTTTACGAGGGATTGCCGCTATTGTGGATGCAAGCGCGAACGGGGCAAAACATTTAAACTTTGCTTCAGAACGATTTGATGTTCACCCAGAAGAAGATGAACAAATTGCAAATAAAAAAGAAGAACAATCGAAGTTAACGATGGTATTAGGAGTTGCAGCAGTTGGCGTTTTATCTTTCATATTCGGTAAAGTCATTTTCACAGCAGTTCCTGCATTACTAGCTGAATTAACGAGACCGATTTTCCCATCTCATACAGGGCAAATCATTGTCGAAAGTGTCATTAAGCTCATGTTATTATTGAGCTATATATACTTTATTTCTTTAACGCCACTCATTAAGCGGGTATTTCAGTACCATGGTGCGGAGCATAAAGTAATTAATGCCTATGAGAATAATCTTTCATTGACTGTAGAAAATGTTCAAAAACAAACTCGCCTTCATTATCGTTGTGGCAGTAGCTTCATTATATTTACAGTCATTATTGGAATGTTTGTTTATTTCCTTGTCCCTACAGATCCACTTTGGGCCAGAGTGTTAAACCGAATTTTATTAATTCCAGTCGTTCTCGGTATTTCTTTTGAAGTGTTACAATTTACGAATCGATTACGCGATATTCCAGTATTACGCATACTTGGATATCCCGGATTATGGCTACAACTATTAACAACGAAAGAACCAACAGATGATCAAGTGGAAGTAGCCATTGCATCGTTTGAAGAATTATTACGTTTAGAAAACAAACAATAATTATTTAAAAATGGTGTTCAACTCCTTTCCTCATCGTTAATATACTAATTTTAATATATGTTTTTAGGAGGTGTTCCTTATGAACGGTCGTTCGTTTACTTTCGCTATATTTGTGCTTATTATCGGATTAGCAATATTCGGCCTTGTTTCATCTGTCATTACAGATCCAATGGGAGTGTTAAGAAATATTGGTATCATGTTGGCTGTCGTTGGTATCTTTTATCTACTCTACAGAATGTTTACAAACTCTAGCGGTTCAGCAAATTCGCAAAGCTCATATAAGCGCGCTGCAAAACAATCGAGCCGCAAGCATGGGAAACAAAATGTAGCACCCCTAAGCAATTCTTTCTTTAAATCAAACGCTTCTAATGACAAAGGGAAAAAAGGGAATCTTTCTTCTTTAAAGCGAAAAAGAAAACAATCTCATTTAACTGTCATTGAAGGTAAAAAAAACAAAAAGAAAGACCGTGCTTCCTTTTAGGAAATACGGTCTTTCTTTATATTTTGCAGTACTTCTTTCAAGCTTTTATCTTTCATACTTTCAATTCGAAGATGATGATTTGCAAATGGTAAATTACGTGTCACATCATTAGGTACAACGACGTACGTTCCCCTTAATTACTTTTCTCTTCATTTGCTTTTTGAACGCCACGAAGTGTTTCCACTCGAACCTCATCTTGTTCAAAGTATTGCACTAAATCACCAATGCGATCAATTGCTTCCCAGCTTAAATGATGTTCAATTCCTTCTACATCATTGTAAATCTTACTTTCATCCACACCGATAATACGCATAAATTGCTCTAACAATTCATGACGATATACGAGACGTTCTCCGATTTTTTTACCTTTTGATGTTAATACAAGCCCTCTATATTTTTCATAAATTAGATATTCATCTTTGTCTAATTTTTGCACCATTTTTGTTACAGAGGATGGATGTACACTAAGCGCTTCAGCAATATCAGATACGCGGGCATAACCCTTTTCATCAATCAACAAATAAATTTGTTCAATATAATCTTCCATACTAGGGGTAGGCATCGGTTTCCTCCATCCAATTTCATTTTGCTCATTCCGTACGAAGCAATCAATAAAATGATACACCAGAAAGAATAACGTGACAAGTTGAAAACAAGCCTAAATATATAAAACAAAAAAGAATCTGTATTTGTATACAGACTCCTCTTAAGTAAAGTATTGTATTTCTGCATCAGGAAAAAACTCATATATATAGCCTCTTATTGTTTCTTCCAATACTTCCGCATCATCTTTTTTATATACGTATTTCCCGATGCCGTACCGTCCCCATTTATATTTACGCTTCTCTTCATCCATTTCAAGCTTCGTACTCGGATAACGCTCCTGAATGACCTTTTTTGCTGGTTTTGTAAAGCGATGTTGAATTAATTCAAATGTTAAATTCGGTATGGACAAATCTTTTAGTGCATTGTACAGTCTTTCAAATAATTCACGGTATCCTTCTTCCCATCCTTCATGCATATAAAGTGGCGCAACTATAAAACCAAGTGGATAATCAGCGCCTGCTACTTTACGTGCTGCTTCAATACGCTCTTCAAAGGGTGACGTCCCCGGCTCAAAATTTTTAATTACATACCGTGAATTAATACTAAACCTAAAACGAGTTTTCCCATTATGTTTTGCATCTAACAAATGATCAACGTGCGAATATTTCGTAACGAAACGTAAACGCCCATGCTCACTTTCTCCAATGAATTCAATCGCCCGCTTTAATGCATGTGTTAAATGATCGATCCCAACGATATCTGATGTACAAGCAGCTTCAAACCTTGTTATCTCAGGTGCTCTTTCATCCATATATTGCTGTGCCTTCTCAAATATTTCATCAAGATTCACATACACGCGAACGTAAGGCTTACTCCCAAGTGTCGTTTGCAAGTAACAATAATGACAATGTCCCATACATCCTGTTGCAAGCGGAATTGCATATTCAGCTGACGGTTTTGACGTATCAAACTTTAATGTCTTCCTCACCCCAACGACAAGCGTCGCTTTTGCATTACGATACTTTTGCAAATCATTTTCACCCGGCAAATTTCGAATTTGATTATGGGATGTCGTTTCACGAATCTCTAGTCCCATCTTCGTAAACTTCTCATACAGCTCTTTTCCAAGTGGATATTCAAGTGCCTTCGGTTCAAAGTAAACGAGTTTTGGCATAAATGGTTTCATACGCTTCCCTCCTCTCGTTAGTATGGGGAACATGGAAAAATTAAAACGCATTAAAGTTTTCCACCTCAGTAACTTGCGTTGCAAGTTACTGAATGTTACAATTTGGATAACAGCTACCTTGCACAGCAAGTTACCTGAGTAAAAGGTGGTGAAATCATGCACAGCCAAATGTTAAAAGGTGTACTCGAAGGTTGCATCCTATACATCATTTCACAAGAAGAAGTGTACGGATATGAACTGAGTACAAAATTAAATAAACACGGATTTACATTCGTAAGTGAAGGAAGCATATATCCGTTATTGTTACGTATGCAAAAAGAAAAATTGATTGAAGGAACATTAAAAGCCTCCTCACTTGGGCCAAAGAGAAAATATTATCACGTAACGGATAAAGGATTAGAACAGCTTGAAGAATTTAAACAAAGCTGGGAAATGGTTTCAACAACGGTGAACAATTTATTACAGGGGGAGTGATGGGGATGAATGCACAAGACATGATTAAATTGAACAACAAAAAACGCGAACTTCTAACACCTGAAAATGAAGTTGCTTATAGCGATATGTTAGTTTATCTTCGTTTATCTAACGTGCCAGAGCAACAAGTAGAAGAACTATTACTAGAAATATTAGACCATCTCATCGAAGCACAAACAGAAAATAAAAATGCTTATGACATTTTTGGTGATGACTTACAATCTTATTGTGATGAACTCATATCGGCTTTGCCGGTTCAAACAATGTTAGAAAAAACTTCTTTAATCGGCTTTGTTATTAGCTTACTTCTCGCTATACAGTTTGGAATGGACACCATTGCTTCTCTTTTCATTTTCTTTTTTGAAAAGAACACCGAAATAATAAGTCCACCTTTTAGTATCCTTGGAACTACTTCGTCTATTTCAATAATTATACTAGGTATACTATTTATTTTATATTTATTAAAGCGGTACTCCTTTGATCAGAAAATGAATTGGAAAAGAAAAATTTTATTTGGATTCGCATTTGCTATCCCTTTTTGTTCCGCTATATTCTTAAATATTTATTTTAAAAAACAACCTTATCTCATTTATCATCTAACCTTTTGGCAAAATGCCTTAATCGCTATCCTATTTTATGCTTTATATAAATTCCTATATAAAAAATCAAATTTTTAACAGCCCTTCAAAAGGCTGTTTTTCTTCTGTCTAATTTTACAAATTGAAAAATTTCATAAAGAAAATAAGAAAAATGCAAAATAATTAAAGTTAATTGTTGACGTGATGCTTTTATTATCGGTATCATAAATCTTCGTGAGCAATTATTTTTCGTTATACGATTTTTTTATTATTACTGAATTTTTGAGAGGAGAAATTAGATGTCAGTTAAGAAGAAAACGCAAGTACGCACCGGCAAAATGGTACGTGAACTAATGTTAGCAGACGAAGATGTAAATGCTTCGCTAATTATGGTATATAGTGAAAACGGTGTAAACGCAGAAATTAAAATCGAGGGCTTAACGCCGAAATGTAACGAAGAATTATTTTTGAGCGGAAACGTGGATTGGAACAAGAGTGTTATTTATAAAATTGTTGATTTCACTGGAAACGCTGAAGTTGGTAAAGTTACATTAACAGCGATGAACAAAAATAATGTTTCTCTAGAAATAGAACGCGTTATGTGGAGTAAAGAAAATAAAGAGGCTGCTGAACAAGAAGAAACAGTTGTAGAAGCTACTCCGAAAAAAGAAGTAATTGTAGAAGCTCCAAAAGCAGTTACACCTGCTCCAAAGCCTATTACACGTGTGGAAACACCTGCTATAGCACCAACATCTAAGCCTACTCCGGCACCGAAGCCAGTAAGTGTAGAAGCAGCTGTGGAATTATCTACTCCAGCACCTGTGAAACGAGAAGTACCTACTCCGGTTACAAAGCAAGAGACAGCACCGGTCGCGTCTGCAAAACCGAAGCAACCTGCTTTGACCGAAACAAATTCAAAACTACAAGAAAATTATGTGAAACTCGTGAAAAAGACAATTGAAGTTTGTCAAGATTACGAGCTTGGCATCGACATAGATGATTCTATTGAAGGCTTAAAAGAAGAACTACAAAGCCAAGGTATTAGCGTTACATTTGACAAAGAAATTATGGACGTTGTCAATCGCCTTCGTTCTTTACAAGATAAAGGAATCAAAGTAGAAAAAGTACTTAATTTACTATAAAAAAATAAGAGGCGGCAATTGCCACCTCTTATTTTTTATAATTCCATTCTTTACTTTCATACTTTTCTTTTGCTAACGTTTGCACTTCATGTAATTGTTCTTCTGTTAATTCATACGGAACAAGCTCTACATCTAATCCTTTTTCAAACCCAACCTCAAACGCTTTAATTAACTGCTCGATTGTAAACGTACGGTCTGTTAATTCATTAATTGCTACCGCTTTAGAAGAGAACATGCTCTTCATACGTTCTTTTACACGTTCATTCGGGAATAAAAACAGATCATATAACTCATCTAAATCTATTTCTAATGGAATCGACCCGTGCTGTAAAATAACGCCTTTTTGACGTGTTTGCGCACTACCTGCGATTTTTCTTCCTTCTACTACAATTTCATACCAAGACGGCGCATCAAAACATACGCCTGAGCGTGGATTTTTTAAATTTTCACGATCTGCTTCTGTTTTTGGAACTGCATAATACGCTTCTAACCCTAATGCTTTAAAACCATCTAATAAACCTTGCGAAATAACACGATACGCTTCTGTAACTGTTTTTGGCATATTCGGATGATCTTCAGACACAATAACACTGTACGTTAATTCTTTATCATGTAGTACACCCCTGCCGCCTGTTTGACGACGAACGAATCCATATTTCTTTTCGTTAACTACATCCATATTAATATCTTTTTCAACACGTTGGAAATACCCGACTGTTAATGTTGGTACTTCCCATTCGTAAAAACGAATGGTTGGTGGCATTTTCTTTTCACTTTGCCAATTTAATAAACATTCATCTAACGCCATATTAAATGCCGGTGAACATTGACCAGAGTTAATATAACACCATTTTTCTTTTCCCATCCTGCACCTCATATAACCAATTATTTTTCACATTCTCTAGTCTACCAAATTCGACAAAATTTGTGAAAGAATACGAAATTTCTTCTTATATACAAATGAATCTGTTGCATAAATACATACGGGCATTATAATATTGAAAGTAGGATAAGAAAAAAGGGAGCGATAGAATCGTGTCAACAACTTGGATTATTTTATTAGCCGTAATCGTAGCGTTCATCGGTTACACTGTATGGATGTATTTCTATCAGAAGAAATTAATTACAACACTTTCAGAAGAAGAGTTTCGCGCTGGCTACCGTAAAGCACAGCTTATCGATATTCGCGAAGCAGACGAATATACTGCAGGGCATATTTTAGGCGCACGTAACATTCCGTTATCACAAATTCGCCTTCGTCATAAAGAACTTCGTAAAGATCAACCAGTTTACTTATACTGTCAAAGTGGATTCCGTACTGGTCGTGCGGCTCAATACTTAAAGAAACAAGGATACAAAGATTTCTACCAATTACAAGGTGGATTCAAAACGTGGACTGGGAAAATTAAAAAGAAATAATAACATACAAAAACTAGCTGAATAATTCAGCTAGTTTTTTCATTTGAAAACTTTCCACGTTATTCTCACACATTTTGACAAAACTTCTTTTATAGACGCAAGAAAGACCCCTATCATTCTCACGCCCAAATAAAAAGGTTACGCGAATAACAGAAGTCATATTTATAACATAGTTTGTGAAAAGCTTTTCAGGTCAAGATTTTTTCATTCTTATTATTTTCCCTTTATAATAAGGAGAGAGGTGATACATATGGCCAATATAAAACAAATTGCAAAAACCGCTGGTGTATCCATATCAACTGTTTCTCGCGTCCTGAATAATCACCCTTACGTAAAAGAAGAAAAACGTAAGCGTGTTCTAGATGCTGTTGAAGAATTGAACTATGCCAAAAATATAAATGCTATTCATTTAATAAAAGGAAAAACATATACGATCGGTGTTATGCTCCCTTTCATTAACCTTCCATACTTCAGTACCATTATTGAAGGAATCGGTAACGAAGCGTTAGCAGCTGGATATCATATTAATTTATGTCAAACGAATTACGATAGTATCGAAGAAATTCGTGTTCTTGAAATGATGAAAATGAAACAATTCGACGGGATGATTATTTGCTCTCGAACGAGTTCATGGGAACAAATTGAACCTTTCGCAAAATTCGCTCCTATTATTTCATGCGAAAAAATGCAACACCCCCTCATTTCATCTGTCTACGTAGATCATTATGAAGGCTTCCGTCTCGGCACCGCCTATTTACTCAATAAAGGTCATGAAAAAATCGGGATTTGTTTAGCAAGAAAAACAAGTGTAAATTCTATGGAACGTGAAAAAGCGTTTGCTGATACACTTCGTAACGAAGGCAAAAAGTTACATCCCGAATGGATTTTTCATCAATGCTATACAATGCAAGACGGTGCACAAATACTCCATCGTATTGTAAACATGAAAAATCGTCCAACCGCTATTTTTACAGCGAACGATCAAGTTGCAGCTGGTTTATTAACAGAGGCTCGAAAGCAAGGTCTTCGAGTACCCGAAGATCTTGCTATCCTCGGATTTGATAATCATGAAATTTCAAAGGCGTTAGAAATTTCAACAATTGAACATCCCGGTCTCGAAATGGGCTCACATGCGTTTTCTTTATTCCATAAACAAATCCAAAGCGAGCAAATTATCGGGAACGCAAAAGAGCTTTCATTCCATTTAATCGAACGAGATACTGTCTAATAAGAGCGTTACCTATAGCGCTCTTATTCAGCTCTTCACCTATTGACTTTATATTTTCACTCGCATATAATAAACCTAACGAACGGTAGGTAGGGGATGAAAATGACAGCAAACCGCATTAAAGCTGTAGCACTTTCTCATTTCGCACGCTACGGCTACGAAGGAACTTCATTAGCAAATATTGCTCAAGAAGTCGGGATTAAAAAACCATCAATTTACGCACACTTTAAAGGAAAAGAAGAGCTATATTTTATATGCTTAGAATCCGCTCTTCAAAAAGATTTACAGAGCTTCACTGGCGATATCGAAAAGTTTTCAAATTCGTCTACTGAAGAATTGCTCTTACAATTACTAAAGGGCTATGCAAAACGATTTGGTGAAAGTGAAGAATCAATGTTTTGGTTGCGAACTTCTTATTTTCCGCCTGATGCATTTCGCGAACAAATTATTAATAAAGCGAATGTACACATTGAAAACGTCGGAAAACTTTTATTCCCTGTATTTAAAAGAGCAAGCGAACAAGATGAGTTGCATAACATTGAAGTAAAAGACGCCTTAGAGGCTTTCCTATGCTTACTTGACGGTCTTATGGTTGAACTACTATACGCAGGTTTAAATCGCTTTGAGACACGTTTAAACGCTTCTTGGAAAGTATTTTGGCGTGGACTTTCAAACTGACGGATTGCTCCTTTGCAATGCGTCGTTTTTAAGCCCTTTACCTAACGACTGGTAGGAAGGAGAAATGACATATGGCATGGATATATGTAATCTTAGCTGGTATTATTGAAATCTTTTGGGTAATTGGATTAAAACACGCGGAGGCTCCACTTGAATGGGCTGGTGTTGCGTTATTAATTACAATTAGTTTCGTCTTATTATTTAGAGCTTATAAAGATTTACCTGTTGGTACTGTATACGCAGTCTTCACTGGAATTGGAGCTGGTGGAATCGTTCTTACAGAAATTTTTGTTTTCGGAGAGCCATTCTCTATCGTAAAAGTATTATTAATTGGTTTAATCTTCTTTGGCGTAATTGGTTTAAAACGAGTAACAGAAGAAAAAGAAGCGAAGGAGGCCGCATAAAATGGCTTGGGTATTTTTAATTCTAGCTGGTATTTGTGAAATTATTGGTGTACTCTTTATGAAAGTAGCCACTGAAAAGAAAGGCTGGGCACCAAAAGTTATTCTAATCGCTAACTTCGGCGTAAGCTTCTTCTTCTTATCCCTTGCGATGAACACATTACCGATGGGAACTGCTTACGCGATTTGGACTGGAATCGGAACTGCCGGAAGTGCACTTCTAGGCATCCTTATTTTCCGCGAATCAGCGGATTGGCGTCGTCTTGCTTTCTTAAGCTGCATTCTATGCGGCGCTGTTGGCTTAAAACTATTGAGCTAACGTGAGGTGAATGTCATGTGGAAAGAAAAAGGGAAGCAACTGTTAGCATGGATCACACTTGGTATCGTCATTCTATTACAAATAAGTTTTCACATAATAGAATGGTTGTTTCATAAAGTAGTATCCATTCTCACATTCCTTCCTAACATGACACTTGAAATAATATCAATCGTTTGGTCCATTATTGCCTCCATTGCAATCGTTATTATATGGAGCATCGCCAAGCTATGGAATAAGTTATTTAAAAAGGACAGTTCTTCTGAAAAAGAGTAACTGTCCTTTTTTATATTCATTCAGACTTTCTGTAGACGTTTGATGTGATAAGACAAAGAAGACCAACTATGACAATACTTATACCAATCCCTTTATGCAAACTTGGAAATAGCGGTGGTATATCTGAATAAACATTTGCTAATATGAGACCGATTGAAACGAAAAATACCCCTATTCTATATAACCATTTTCTTTTGTTCATCATTCTCCCCTCCTAAAATTTTTCATACACTCCTTTCTTTTGGACATACTACCTAAAAAAGGAGTGAATAATATGCAAAATTCTATACATAAGCAGATCCTATTTTTATTTTTCCTCTTTCTTATTCTCGTTATCGTTTTCAGCTTTATATTACATACTCCAAAAGATGTTGTACCGAGTAACCTCTCTGTTTATAAAGTGAAACTTTAATCAGTGGGGGTTTTGTTCATCCCCACTGATTATTAGTTGAACCAATCGG
>WPCI01218143.1_pt1 | contig 38887 bp, 35 predicted proteins | sample 5399871 | NCBI WGS metagenome assembly WPCI01 (sample SAMN12869469, study PRJNA574797) | sludge metagenome | isolation source: wastewater treatment of pH7 | place: China:Beijing | collected 2019-05-20 | reverse complement strand
CTCGCTGTGGTGACCGTGAAATCCGCGTTTGCTACGTTGTCATCGTCGGCTTTGCCACCAGCAAAGCCTCCTCTTCCGCCTTGCAACCACGAATTTCCCGGGCATCCTCGCCCGAGCACAGATTTAGGAGACACACCCTAGTCACGGATCTTTCGAGCCTCTAGGTAATAGCGCTTGTCGTAGCTCTCACCCATAGAGAAGGTCTTTCGGGGGAGGACACCGTCGTGGATCACGGTGGGGAAAAGCGAGTCTTTTTCCATTGCAGGAAGCAGGAACGCCACGGTGTTTGGTTGCTTCGCTAGTTCGATCGCCACATCGGCACCGTGAATGTAGTCGATTCGTGCCTTCGGGTGCTCCGCAAGCCAGGAGTCGAGGAATGCCTGGAGCGTTCCGACCTCAAGCTGCTGCTCGGGACCCGGAACCGTGATCGTTCCAGTCTGGCCACCAACAGAGTAGGCGAGGACATGGCTTCGCGATTGTTGCTCCGCGTGGCTTTCGCTTTGGCCGTCGCCTTCGTCCATGTAGGCTCCGGGATAGGCGGCGACAAGGTCAGCCAATAGCCGTTCTGAATCAACGTCAAAGACGACCCTGTGGATTGGCTCGAATTCCAAAGAATCGTCGTGCAGATTCACCAGCTCGCAGAGGGCATAGCGGGAGGGGAGTGAGTCCCACTCTTCCTCTGGTGCCAGTGCCTTCTGCTGCTCGTAACACTCTTTGGCTGTGGCCAATGAATGGTTGCCATCTCCAACAGCGAAGACTAGAACAGGTTTTCCCTCCGCGTCATATCGAGTCGCGAACGAATCCGGATCCGCAAGGTCGGCAAGCGCATTTGAAACACGCTCAATTTGTCCAGGTGTGAGACGCCAACCGGAGACGTGACCGCCGCGCTCCATCAGTTCAAAGCTGTAAACGCGTTCCAGGTGGTCCTTCTCTGCCGTTATCGGCTCAATAACCGTGCGTTTCGAATCATCACAAAGGAGCATTACATGGGGTAGTTCAATCGGAGCGCTCTTCCGCACCTCAACACGAGGAGGAATGCGTTCAAGAACGGTTCCCTCGGTGGCGCGAATCAGTGCATCGGAACCCGGGTGGTAGTCATACTGCTCTAGGTCAACCATGCCAACCAGGCCCCTGCGAGTACGACCGTCATAAAGGCGGCGCTCAACGTAAACCATTGATTCGGGGAGTACGCGGAAGCGTCCCTCGTCCAAATACTCCGTCATCGCACTGTTGATGGACGCGATGTCTTCGGCGACGCTTGGCCCCTCAAGGGCCACCTCGGGCAACACCAATCTTAGGGTCGAGGGATTCTCACCAACGCGCTGATCGACGCGTTCCCAATACTCCGGTTGGGAAGTGTACTGATCGCAGGCAACCACTGACCAGAGCGTCATATCGCAGTCCCGCGGAAGCATAATGTCTGCCGGACCGAAGCCCACGTTCGTTTCTGTCACTTCTTGACCACAAGACCCTTCGGCGCGACGACAATTCCCGACTCAGTTACAGTCATTCCGCGCTCGCGGTCATACTCATGGTCGAATCCGATCTGCGCGTCCTCTTCAACAATCACGTTCTTGTCGAGAATTGCCCTACGAACCCTGGCCCGCCTGCCAACCCGCACTCCGTGCATGATGATGGCGTCCTGAACCTGAGCCCATGAGTGCACTGACACCATGGGGGATAGCACCGATGAGTAAACCTCACCACCGGAAATAATCACCGACTGGGAAACGAGAGAGTTGACCGCGTGTCCCAGACGTGAACCGTGCTCACCGTGAACAAACTTCACGGGCGGAAGAGGATCGTTCTGTGTAAGTACCGGCCAATCGAAGTTATACAGGTTGAATACCGGGGTGATGGCGATCAGGTCCTGGTTTGCATCGAAGAACGCATCGATTGAGCCGACGTCACGCCAGTAGTCGCGGTCACGATCAGTCGACCCCGGGACGTTGTTGTCGATGAAGTCGTATACCGCGCATTCACCCTTCTCGACAAACCACGGGACAATGTTGCCACCCATGTCGTGCTTGGAACGGGCGTTCTTCGCGTCTTCTCTCAATGCTTCAACCAGGGCATCAGTGGTGAAAATGTAGTTGCCCATTGAGGCGAGGACCTTTGTCGGGTCATCCTCTAGTCCGACCGCATCCTTTGGTTTTTCCTGGAACTCTTCAACCATCCCATCTTTCGATTTGATGACGCCGAACTGGTCCGCAAGCTCAAGGGGTTGTCGGATCCCGGCGATGGTTGCTGGGGCGCCAGAGTTGATGTGGTACTTCAGCATCTGTGAGAAATCCATGCGGTATATGTTGTCCGCACCAGTAATTACCACATAGTCGGGACGCTCATCATAAACAGCGTTAAGAGATTGATAAATCGCATCTGCTGAACCCATGTACCAATGAGGCCCGCGTCGTTGCTGGGCTGGCATTGGAGTGACGTAATTGCCAAGCAAGGGAGAGAGTTGCCAGGCAGTTGCGATGTGTCGGTCTAGTGAGTGGGACTTGTACTGAGTTAGTACAAGAATCTTTGATAAACCGGAGTTGACCAGGTTCGACAGAGAAAAGTCGATCAGTCGATAGTTGCCGCCAAATGGTACAGCGGGCTTTGCTCGGTCTTCGGTGAGGGGCATGAGTCGCTTGCCTTCACCACCTGCGAGGACGATTGCTAGAACGCGCTTCTTTGCCATGCCTAAAGCATAGCTAGGAAACTGGTTGTAGGAGGGAATGCCCGGGAACTAGATATGATTGAACTCAAACCCATCAACGGACCAAGGACGGTAATTGTGCGTATTGATCTTCTTACCAGGGAATACCCGCCTTTCATCTACGGGGGTGCCGGAGTCCACGTCAATGAACTTGCCAAGGTTCTCCGTCCGATGGTCGACCTGCGAGTCTTGGCGTTTGACGGACCTCGCGTCGAAGGTGAGGACGGCTTCGAACCAGGAGTCATCGGGTATAGCGATCTTCCGGAACTTGAGGCTACAAATGGTGCGGTAAAGACACTCGGAGTGAACCTCGAAATGACCGAGGGCATGGCGGGAACCGATCTGCTCCACGCCCACACCTGGTACACGACGTTTGCGGGGTATTTAGGAAAGCTACTCTTTGACGTGCCGCTGGTGATTTCAGCGCATTCTCTTGAGCCACTGCGTCCCTGGAAAGCCGAACAGCTTGGGGGCGGATACTGCGTCTCCTCGTTCGCTGAACAGGTCGGTTATGAGAACGCGGATGCGATAATCGCTGTTTCGAACGGAATGAGGGACGATATCCTCAAGGCGTATCCCGCAGTGGACCCAGACCGAGTGAAGGTGATCCACAACGGAATCGACCTTGCGAAGTGGCACCGCCCGGACACGACTGAGGCGGAGGCAACGGCCGAGCAGGCACGCGCTGACCTAGGGATAGACCCGAATAGGCGAACTGTTGCCTTCGTTGGGCGAATCACCCGGCAAAAGGGACTGCCCGGCTTCTTGCGCGCAGTGGAGATGCTCCCGGAGGATGTCCAGGTTGTACTCTGCGCGGGAGCCCCGGACACTCCGGAGATCGCGGCCGAGGTTGAGGAACTGATTGAGGACCTGCAGAAGAAGCGAACTGGGATTGTTCTGATCACGCAGATGCTTCCTCACGATCAGCTGGTCGCTGTGCTGGCGGGGTCTGATGTATTTGCCACCCCCTCGATCTACGAGCCTCTTGGGATAGTGAATCTCGAAGCAATGGCAATAGGGCTTCCCGTGGTCGGGACGAAAACGGGGGGAATCCCGGACGTTATCGTTGATGGTGAGACGGGTTACCTCGTACCAATTGAACAGGCGCAGGATGGAACCGGAACGCCGCTGAATCCAAGGCAGTTCGAGGCGGACTTTGCGGCGGCACTGGTTAGGGTTCTGGATGACCCTGAGAAGGCCAGGGAAATGGGGCAGGCGGGGCTAGAGCGGGCCCGGGACCTTTTCTCTTGGGAAGCGATTGGGAAACAGACCGTTGCGCTCTATGAATCACTAGTGAAGAGTGAGGACTCCTGATGACATTAGCAGCGCAGCTGCAGAATGTTGACGTTGAGCTTTCTGGGGAAAAGATCCTCAGTGACCTTGACCTGACGGTAGAAAGTGGCCAGCACTGGGTCATTGTTGGACCGAATGGAGCCGGAAAAACGACCGTCGCCAGACTGATCGCTGGGCTTGAGATCCCAGCATCGGGATCGGTGAATGTACTCGGCCAGGACACTCGCGAGGTCGAGTCGACTTATCTTGCTTCGCAGGTTGGCTTTGCCTCATCCGACGTCCGTGATCGTCTGTCGGCGCCGTCGAAAGTGCTCTCCCTAGTGCTGCCCGCAGCGTGGGGGCAGACGACTCGTTTCACTGAGGAGTACGAGGAGATTGACGAGCAACGGGCAATGGATCTGTTGAACGCCCTGGGCATCGGACAGCTCTCCGAGCGACGGTACGGAAGCCTTTCTGAAGGTGAGAAACAGAGGGTGTCGATCGCCCGGGCTCTGATGGCAGATCCCGAGATAGTCATCCTGGACGAGCCGACTGCGGGTCTAGACCTTGGGGCCAGGGAGATGCTTGTGGGAGCGCTCGGGGAGATCATGGCTGACCGGAATGCTCCCACCGTCATCATGATTACGCATGAGCTTGAAGAGATTGCTCCCGGTTTCAGCCACGGCGTGCTTTTGAATCAAGGCCGAGTGGTCGCGAGCGGGGAATTGAGCTCGGTCCTCACCTCCGCCAACCTTTCTGAAGCATTTGGACTTCCATTGGAGGTGGAGAGGCGGAACGACCGGTGGTGGGCCACCGCCGTATTCAGCTGAGCGACGCACTCCGCTACTGTTAGTTGTGTCGGACGACGCGAGGAGAATGAAATGTGGTGGCTCATCTGGCTCGGTGCAGCGTTGGTGCTGGGAATGCTTGAGTTGCTGACAATGGACTTCTTCTTTTTGACGCTTGCTCTGGCCGCCATCGTCGCGGGTGGATTCGGGGCGTTTGGTGGAGGGCTGGGAGTGCAGGTGATCGCTTTTGCCGTAGCTGCTGTGGTGCTTCTGGTGTTGGTTAGGCCATGGGCGCGCAGACTGCTACAGAAATCGACTCCCGATATTGATACCAATGCTCGCGCATACCTGGGGAAGACCGCCGTGGTCATGGCACCCCTGGTTGGAGAAGAGGGTCGAGTTCGCATTGGTGGCGAAGTTTGGTCGGCTCGCGGCCAGGGCGGTGCAACATTCCCGGTGGGAAGCGAAGTTCGGGTGACACAGATCGATGGCGCAACCGCAGTCGTTGGTCCTCTGAGTGAACAGGTGACTCCACCACCTAGCAGTGTCCCCCTTGAACCTGAACTCTGAAACTTTTATTTCGTAAACCAAGACAGGAGCAGTAAATGGACAACGGTCTAGGCATCTGGATTCTGGTACTTCTAGTAATTCTTCTAGTAGTCATCATTGTGGTGCGCGCGGTTCGAGTAGTACCGCAGTCCCGGGCACTGGTAATTGAGCGGCTGGGTAAGTTCCAGACGGTCATGTACGCCGGCCTCCACATTCTGATTCCTTTCGTGGACCGGGTGGCCGCAAATGTTGACCTTCGTGAGCAGGTCACCTCGTTCCCACCTCAACCGGTGATCACCGCTGATAACGTGGTTGTCTCGATTGACTCGGTCATCTACTACCAGGTGAATGACCCGATGGCCGCGACATACGAAATCGCGAACTACATTCAGGCGATTGAACAACTAACGGTTACAACTCTTCGCAACGTTATCGGCTCACTTGACCTGGAACAGACCCTGACTTCTCGCGACCAGATCAACCAGCAACTCCGTGGGGTTCTGGATGAGGCGACAGGCAAATGGGGCATTCGTGTCAACCGGGTTGAACTGAAAGCTATTGATCCGCCTCCCACCATCCAGCAGGCGATGGAGCAGCAGCTTCGTGCCGAGCGCGACAAGCGTGCCGCGATCCTCCAGTCAGAGGGCGTGCGTCAGTCCCAGATCTTGCGGGCCGAGGGCGAGAAGCAGTCGCAGATCCTCAAGGCCGAGGGTGAGGCGAGTGCTGCAGTCACCGTTGCCGACGGACAGGCAAAGGCAATTCAGACGGTGTTCGAAGCGATCCATTTGGGGCAACCAACATCGGATCTTCTTTCATACCAGTACCTGCAGATGCTTCCTGAGCTTGCCAAAGGCGAGTCCTCAAAGATCTGGGTCATTCCGACCGAGCTTACTGCCGCCCTCAACTCGATCACCGAGGGATTCAGCGGGAAGAACGAGGAAAAGAAGTAACAAAATACCCGGGGTCACTGGTTGCATTTAGGCCGGTGACCCCGGGCATTTTTGTGCATTGGGTGCTAGCGTCCCGAGTGTTCTATCTGGATTTCTCGGAGTTAGAGGACCTTTGAGAAGAAATCCTTAGTCCGCTGCTCAATCGGGTTATCAATGACCTGGGCAGGTGTACCCTGTTCAACAATCTTGCCATCGTCCATGAAAACGACGTGATCGGCAACTTCGCGAGCAAACCCGACTTCGTGGGTAACCACGATCATGGTCATTCCGCCCTCTGCGAGGTCCTTCATCACGCCGAGGACCTCTCCCACCAACTCGGGATCAAGTGCCGATGTCGGCTCATCAAATAGCATCAACTCGGGTTCCATCGCCAGCGCACGAGCTATTGCCACCCGCTGCTGCTGTCCGCCTGATAATTGGCCGGGGTAATGGTCTGTTCGATCGCCAAGTCCGACGCGTCCCAGTAGCTCAAGGGCTTTGGTCTCGGCCTCTTTCTTGTGCACCTTCTTGACGTGGATTGGGGCTTCCATGACGTTGCGAAGTGCGGTCATTTGTGGGAACAGATTGAAGCGTTGAAACACCATCCCAATGGTGCTGCGCTGTTTCGCAATTTCGGAGTCTTTTAGACGGTAGAGGACCTCTTTTCCGTCCTTATCCTCCTTTACACGAAGCCCCATGAGTTCGCCGCCAACCCAGATGCGACCTGCAGAGATGAGTTCGAGTTCATTGATGCAGCGAAGCAGTGTTGACTTTCCGGAGCCCGACGGTCCAAGGATTACGCAGACCTCACCGGGTTTCACGGTTAGGTCAATGCCCTTGAGAACGTGGAGGTCACCGAAGAACTTATGGACGTCCCTGACCTTTACCATGGCGGAATCTGTCTCTACTCCAGTCATCATGGCGTCACATCCAAGAACAGCATTTCGTTATGGGTCTGTCCATCGACATCTTCCTGTCCGTCGGGCGCGTCCTTGCCTCTGGTTGCTGAGGCGTTCTCCGCGTATCCCTTTCCGAAGTGTCTTTCTATGTAGTGCTGAATGACCATAAGAATTGAAGTAATCACCAGGTACCAGATTGCTGCGGTCAGCAGCATCGGAACGGGTGCGAACATCCTCTGACCCAGGTCGCGGGCGACGAACGTGAGTTCATAAATGTAGGGGATCGCTGAGACAAGAGAGGTTGTCTTAAGCATGGAGATAGTTTCGTTACCCAGCGGCGGAACGATGACTCGCATCGCCTGCGGCATGACAATGCGCGCCATGATCTGGGTCCTTGACATTCCAAGGGCGGTGGCTGCTTCCCACTGTCCTTTATCGACTGAGTTGAGACCAGCTCGGATGATCTCGGCGAGGTAAGCGCCCTCATTGAAGCCGAGACCCAGAAGCGCCATCCAGAAGATGGTGATGATCTTCGTCGTCTCAAACGTCACGAACTCCGGTCCGAACGGAATGCCGATTGAAAGCGTAGGCAGGATGACCGGTAGCAGAGACCAGAAGATCAGTTGTGTGTAGACAGGCGTACCGCGAAAGAACCAGATGTAGAAGGTGGCGACACCTCGTGTAATTGGGTTTGGTGATTGGCGCATAACGGCCATAGCGATGGCGATGATCGTTCCAAGAATCATCGCGCCAGCTGTCAGAATCAGGGTGTGAACAATGGCCTGCATGATGGTCTTAGAGAAGAGCCAAGCCCAGATCATGTCCCATTGGAAGACCGGGTTCTTGATCAGGCCATTAACGACCATTGCCACCAGGATAAGCAGAATTGCGGCACCCACCCAGCGTCCCGGGTGGGGCACTGGGCGGGCGTCGATCAACTTCACTGGTGCTTCAGTTTGCGTTGAGGAAGTTGTCATTTGTCTTTTTGGACCTACTGGCCCGGGTTGATCTCAGCCTTGCTCAGTCCGATTGACTCGGAACCGAAGTTACCCAGGATCTTCTCAAGGTAGCCCTCGTCCATCAGATACTGCATAGCGGCCTGGACCGCAACGGTCAGTTGCTCATCGTTCTTAGCAATCGCAATGCCCTGAGGCTCGGACTCGATAACGTCGCCGATCTGTTCAAGATCACCCTTGGAGTTTGCAACTGAGTAACCAATGACGGGGGAGTCCGCAAAGGTAGCATCCCACAGGCCGCCGACGACCTTGACAGTGACGTCAGTCTGCAGGTCCAGAGGATTAACGGTGATCGCTTCTTTTCCGTCCGCGACACACTGCTCGGACCACTCCTCAGCCAAAACCTGCTGGTAGGTTCCGTTTTGTACGCCAATGATGGAGCCGCATGGGTCCTCCGGGTCGAAATCGGAGGGGTTACCGGTCTTCACGGCGAATGCCGAGCCAACTTGCAGGTACGAAACCATGTTGACTTGCTCAAGGCGTTCGGGATTGATGGTGAACGATGAGGCGCCAATATCAAATTTGGAGCCCAGCGCCGGAATGATTGTGGGGAACTCGGCGTGCTGGGTGGTGCCTTCGAGCCCCATGACCTGTCCGAGTGCCTGAACAATCTGGATATCGTATCCGACCGGAACGCCGCCTTCACGGAACTCACCGGGAGCGTAGTCGGTTGATGCGCCGTTACGCAGTTGGCCCCTCTCGGCAACACTATCGGGAACCATTGCGGCGATGTCGGGGACGACCTCAATGGTCAGCGGATCAAAAGCCTCGACGACCTCCCCGGACTCTCCGGTTTCGGTGGGCTCATTGGCCTCGGGAGCACTTGGGTCAGAGCAGGCAGTGAGAGTGAGAGCCGCCACGACTGTTGCGGCGAATGGAATCAGTTTCCGCATGGGATCCTCCATAGAATATTGGACCCCATAAGTATGCACATCATCGCATAGTATGCGCCACTGGTCTCATATGGCGGAGCCGGTCGCGTGGGTGATTAGCCGCGCATTGCCTTCCGATTGGCTCGTGTCTTATACGGGTCGACACCCTTAGGGATGGGAAGAGCCTTTGAGGACAGTGCATTTAGGCGGTTCGCAACGGCTGGAACCTCATGCTTAGTCAGTACCTTCTTGAGGCCTCTGAGCTTCCTATTGAGCTTGGTGAGAGGCACCTGACCCTCGTCATGACCAACCTGAATGAAGACAATCGGAACGTTGGAGATAGCTCGAGAGATCTTGCGTTTTTCGTTCTGTAGCAGAGGTGTTACCCGGTTTGATGGACCTTCTGAGATCAGAACAACACCGGGACGACCAACGAGTCGCCACACCAGGTCCTGATTCTTGTCAACCGCGACGGGTTCGTCTTCGATGTCCCAGCCTCGTTTTATTTGGCTGATAACCGCGTAGACCGATCCGATCTTGCCATCAATTTGCTTGTACATGGCGGGGCGCAGAAGGAACGCTAGCAAAGCCATATCGGCGATGATTGCCAGCATGACACCGCTGATCACCCAGAACACCATGCTATGGAAAATGAGTCCGGCCAGGACGCCCAGTCCGATGATGATTATTGGTGCCGCGATGAGGACGACGGGGAACCAACTGTAGGTGCGTTTGATTACCTTGTACGCGTCGACAAAGTTCTCATACCAGCGACGCTTCTTCGGGGCAGCGGTGTCAGTCTTTTTAGCCATGATTGCTCATTCTACAAGTGATCTACGGGCGCGGTTACGCTGCGTCTCGGTGACGCTTCTGATACGAGGGAAGAAGAAGGACTCCTCCGACAATGATGATGATTGCAGAGGCGAGTGCGCCGAGAAAGTAGGCGGGTTGCGCTCCCAGATTCTGCGCAACCGATCCACCGATTGTTGATCCCAGCGAGACGCCTACGGTCACCGATGACTGCATGAGGGTCATCGCAACAGAGATTCCACCGCGCGGTGCCAGGTGCTCGGCGACTGTAAACGCGGTGACCATTGTCGGGCCGACAAATATTCCGGTGAGTGCGAGCCACCCGACAGTTGAAGGGATCGTTGTAAGCATTGCGACAACGGAAATCGATGCTGCCATCCCGATAGCGAACGTGATCAAGCGCCAAGGGACTCGGAAGGCCGCAGGAAGCATGACGACTGCTAAAGAGGCAATAGCCGAGCCAATCCCCATTACTGCATAAACCAGTCCCGCCTGTGAGCTAACGCCGAGTAGGTCCGCACGAGCGGTTGTTCCCGCCTGGGTGGCGCCAAAAAACATTCCGATCGACATAAGAGTGATGACCGCGGGAAGAACAGCGCGGATAACGACAAAAATGGCGGGACGCTCGTCCCTCGTGGTGACCGTTTTTGGCTCTTGAGAGACAGCCTCGAGTGAGCGCGGAGAGGTGAGCGCAAAGGCGGTTCCGGCAACCGCCATAAAGGCGAAGGCAAGCAAGAGAGGTGCGGCGGGAGCCGCCAATGACGCGGCGATGCCAACCAACGCTGGCCCTAAAACGAAGAGCATCTCATCGGCCATTGACTCGTATGAAAACGCCGCGTTTAGGACTCTCGCACTGGTGCCGAACGAAACCCACTTGGCTCTGGTGAATGAACCAACTGGCACAACTGTTGCCCCCGCAAATACGCAGAGAACAAGTAGTGGAACCCCGAGTATCCCGGTTGTTGCTGCCCAAAATAGGCCGAGTAATGCGACTGAATTCAGGGGAACGAGGGTCAGGAGGGTGCGGCGCTGTCCCCAGAGATCCGCAGCCCGCCCGACCAGCGGGGAGCAAAGGGCAACGGAAATCGAGAAGACACCTGATGCTAGACCTCCGACGGCTAAGTCTCCCGATGAGGCAGTGAATGCGGTCATTATGCCCAGGGGGAGCATGGCATACGGGGTGCGAGCAATGAGAGCCACCAGCATGTTCGCAAGTCCGTAGACCGGAGGTAGCTCGCGGTAGTGGCGCAAAGCGCCAAAGGGTGAAGCAGAAGGGGAAGACAAGAGATCGCCATTGTTACAGCCTCCCCGAAGGGCCTGGTTTCGCAGGGCATCGGGGTGCCAACCAAAGTGCGAGGCACCCGGTCAGGATGAGTCAATTCTAAGACTCCGCATATGGGAGTTATCAACAGGGCGGGCGGAGAGATCCGTCTCCGTACTGAAAAACCCGCAGACTCAAAGAATGACATCCGAAGTATCCCGCAGACCCCTTTTCTTTCGACCTCAAGGAGTCATATGGCTTCAGCAGGATGGGGACGGCACACACCTTAGTTTTCCTGGTCCGCTAGATGAGGAAAAGTGGCAAATACTCGCCCAGATTAGCCACCCACAGATAGCCAACGTCCGCGAACGAGGAGAGAGTTTCGCTGATGGAGCCCTCATCCAGTTCGCTCCTAAAAGTGGCTATTTGGATAGATCTCAAGCCAGCTTCTCCACAATCAGAAACATTGAAGAACTACATCGGTTCTTCGCGGATCAGGGATCGCCGGTCGCAGAGGAAGCCTGGGTTCGCATGACCACTTCGAGGTCTGGGACCCCCTTCTTTGTCTGCGTCCCTTACAACATGGACGGGGAGAAGGGATGGGTCAAACTAGACCCCGTAAGCGCTACCTCCTTGAGGGTGCAAAGATCCTCTGATGAGCACGACCATACTGAGTCAGAATGTGAGAATTCTGAACCTAGTAAGATCCCGGTCTCGGAAGAGGAAACGCCTCAGGTCGAACTTCCTCCGACTAGGCGTCTGCCGATCCACAAGCGAGTCAGATTCCGCCTTGGCGCTGCCGTCACGGTCACTGCGATCACTCTGAGTGCTTTCGCGGTGCTTCTCCCGATGCAAATCGAAGCGGCGCGTAGGGCCTGTCCATCAGCGGAACAGGTTCAGGTACTAATCGAGGAACTCCTGCGAACAAGGGCCGACGCCCTCGAACAGGGTGATCTGGACAAGCTACGGGAAATGGAATCGGAGCACCTTGTTCAAATCGATGCTCGGATGCTCGAAAAGAACTCCGGGGGGAACGGAATCGTTGCTCCCGACTATGAGGTCGAGGTGATCGAGAGGCTCTGCGAAGCGGACACAGTCATCGTAGAAGCGGCGGTCACCAGTTCCGTCAAGAAGGACTCGTCGAACGTTACTCATGAGGAATCGACGACTAGAGAAGTAACTGTCTCAATGACTAGGAACCCCTGGAAGATCGACTCATTCAACAACCAGAAGTGACCAACCAAGTGCGCAACGAACGAGAAAGAGTTTCGAAGTCGGCGGTGCCAGTGTCGCTACCAACCGGTTCTGGGAACTAAGAACGACATAGCTAGATGCTCAATAGTTAAAACAAAGCGCCAGGGGAATCACTTTGGGTCCCCTGGCACTTTGAGTTTGGTTCTAGCTGAGGGCGAGGTCAGCCAGGAAGTCTCCGGCTTCTAGGCGACGCTTAACATCCCTGAGGAAGCGGGAAGCATCGGCACCGTCAACCAGGCGATGGTCGTAGCTGATCGACAGGTAGACCATGGAGCGAATTGCAACCGACTCGCCACCGTCTGCGTCCTTGACGACAACGGGTCGCTTTACGATCGTTCCGGTTCCGAGGATTCCGGTCTCTGGCATGTTGAGAATAGGAGTGTCAAAGATCGCTCCGCCCGAACCCGTGTTGGTGATGGTAAAGGTTGAACCAGTCAACTCATCAGGGCTGATCTTTCCATCACGAACCTTAGAGGCCAGCGAGTTGATTGACTCGGCGATCCCTGCAATGCTCAGGTCTTGAGCGTTTCGAATCACCGGAACCATCAATCCCTGTGGAGCGTCGACGGCAATGCCCATGTTGACGTGGTCATGATAGGTAACCTGGCGATCATCGATAACCGCGTTGAGCTTCGGGTGCGCTTCGAGTGCTTCGATCGTTGCCTTCACGAAGAAGGGCAGGAACGTCAGCTTGGTGCCATGCACCTGCTGGAACTGATCCTTGTACTTCGCTCGCAGTGCCGCAACCTTAGTGACGTCAACCTCGAACACAGTGGTAAGTTGCGCGGACGACTGTAGCGACTCAACCATTCGACGGGCGACAGTCTGACGTAGGCGCGACATTTTCTCGGTAGTACCATGCAGTGCCTTGGCTTCTGGGGAGACCACAATCCTGCCAGAGGCATCGGTTTGGACTGCAGGAACTGGCGCGGCGGGCGTCGCGGGAGTCGGCTGGGCAGCGGCAGCTTCGACGTCTTCGCGTCGGATCCGGCCGCCGATGCCGGTTCCCGTAACGGTGGATAGGTCGACGCCCTTCTCCTTCGCCAGTTTGCGAACGAGGGGGGTGACGTATCCGGCGGACGTACCAAGCCCGGGAGCATGGTCAACTACCTGTCCTTCACCAGCGGCGGCGCGAGAGACTGCCTCAGAGACCTGTGCGTGCGCATCAGGTTCCGGAGCGGGCACAGGAGGTGCTATAGGCGCAGGAGGAGGGGGCGGTGCAATGTGAGTCGGCGCGGCGTGAGTGGGCGCTGCGGGAACGGGCTGGACCTGTGGCGCAGCAGGGGCCGGCGCTTCGACCACGGGAGTTGTCGGAGTAACAGTGCCAGCGTCACTCGAAGGAGCAGCGTCGGAGATACGGACCAGAACGGTTCCAACCTCGACTGTGTCATCTTCTGCCACGAGGATCTCGGCGACGTATCCATCAACCGGTGAAGGAACCTCAGAATCGACCTTGTCGGTCGCAACCTCGACCAGCGGATCATCGGCAGAAACTTTATCCCCGACGGAAACGAGCCATTCGCTGACAGTTCCCTCAGAAACTGACTCGCCAAGCGCTGGCATTGTTACGTCGGTAAGATTCCCTGCGGCAGGTGTTTGGGCTACAGCCGGGGCAGGGGCTTCTGCAGGCACGGGCTGCGAAGCGGGGATAGAGACCGGAGTGGGTGCGGGAGCCGCAGCCTCGGGTGTGGGGGCTGCCTGAACGGGCGCGCTACCAGCCTCATCAGGCGAGCCAACGCGGGCAATCTCGGTTCCGACCTCGACCGTCTCATCTTCCTCAACCAGGATCTCAAGCAGAACGCCCGAAATGGGGGAGGGAACCTCAGAGTCAACTTTGTCGGTTGCAACTTCAACGATCGGTTCGTCGGCTTCGACCGTATCGCCGACCTTCTTTAGCCACTCGGTGACGGTGCCTTCTGAGACGGACTCGCCGAGTGCCGGCATCTTGATGGACTGTGCCATTAGTTTGTTATCTCCTTGTTCGTCGAGTCTTATTTGTGTGCGTGGAGCGGCTTGCCAGCAAGCGCCATGGCTGCCTCGCCCAGTGCCTCGTTCTGGGTTGGGTGCGCATGAATCAAAGAAGCCACGTCCTCAGGATAGGCCTCCCAGCCGACCATCAGCTCGCCCTCACCAACTTGCTCGCTGATGCGCTTGCCAATGGCGTGGAAACCAACGATGGGGCCATCGGCGGCGGCCACCAGTTTCACAAGGCCGGGGGTTTCGAGGATGTTCGACTTACCGTTGCCGGCGAGGTTGTACTCGACAGCCTTGACCTGGTCATCGCCGTACTTCTCACGGGCCTGCTTCTCACTGAGACCAACCGATGCGATCTCGGGATCGGTAAAGGTGACGCGGGGGATGACGTTCTCGTCGATTGTCGCGGGAGTCAGTCCTGCGATTTCCTCGGCCACGAAGATTCCCTGAAGGAAGCCACGGTGAGCAAGCTGAAGGCCGGGAACAATGTCGCCGACCGCATAGACGCCGGGAACCCCGGTCGCCAGGCGATCATTGGTCAGGACGAACCCGCGGTCCATCTTCACGCCGATCTCTTCAAATCCAAGACCCTCTGTGACCGGGCCGCGACCAACCGCCACCAAGAGGATGTCGCCGTCAACGGTCTTTCCGTCCTCTGTGGTGACGTGTACGCCAGAATCATCCTGGGTTACGCCGCTGAAGCGGGTGTTCACCATGAACTTGATGCCGCGCTTGCGGAAGGCGCGCTCAAGGTTTTTCGAGATTACCTCGTCCTCATTCGGAACCAGGTGAGGGAGGCCCTCGATGATGGTGACTTCTGATCCGAAGGAGCGCCAAGCCGAGGCGAACTCGCTCCCGATGACGCCGCCGCCAAGTATTATTGCGTGGTTTGGAATCCAGTCCATCTTTAGCGCTTGCTCGGAAGCGATCACGCGACCTTCGATAGGCAGGTTTGGAAGACTGCGTGAATACGAACCGGTGGCCAGAATCAGGTTCTTACCGGTTAGGGTCCGTCCGTTGACCTCAACGGTGGTGGGGCTGGTCACTCTGCCCCAACCCTGAACGACCTCGACCCCGCGAGACGCGAGCAATCCCTCGACGCCGTGGTAAAGCTTGTCCACTACAGAGTCCCGATACTGACCGACCTTGTTCATGTCGACGCCGTCCAGAGTCGCGAGGATACCGAAGTGGTCGGCTTCTCGCACCGAGTCGGCAGTCTCTGCGGCATGCAGGTACGCCTTTGTTGGGATGCATCCGCGGTGGAGGCAGGTGCCACCAACCTTGTCGCCCTCGACCAAGACAACCTTCAGACCCAGCTGCGCCGCCCGAAGGGCAGCGGCATAGCCGCCGGATCCTGCGCCAAGGATTACTACGTCGTAAACGGACTCACTCACGTCTTATCGCTCCTCGAGTTCTGGAACTTTTGGTTCCAGGTAGTTCGGAAGGCCCGTCCGGTACCGATCTGCCGTGACGGTTCCCTTAGGCCCATTGTCCCACGGCAACCTGGAGCGGCGGCAGAGCAATTGGTGCAAGACCGGCCACGTTTTGCGCGGATAAGGGTGAGGTCAGAGTTTGCTATGGAGGCAGATTAGCGGTGAAGATTGATCAGTGAGTAAAAAACAGTCGGATGTGTCTCCGGTTGCCGCAGTGAGAAGCCTCAGGACAGTGCGGTGAGTCAGGAACAGACAGGTGCACCATCCGTCAACTTGAATGATGACCGACGCGCCGCGCGAGGCTGGGGTCGTATAGTTCCTGCCCTCTTTTGGGTCGCTGGCGTTGGGACGTTAGGGGTCGCCATCTGGCAACTTTTCGATGCGACCGCCGAGCCGGTCGGTCCTCGCCTCGCGACTCTGTTTGCCGGATTGATATACATTTTTGCCGCGCTCGGATTGACACACAACGGCAGGCGAATGCGCGTGGTTGCTTGGAGTTGCATCTCGATTAGTCTGGCCGGTCCTTTGATCGAGGGGCTACTCGGCCTCGATCTGCCGAGTGGAACCGTCTGGTCGCCGTGGGCAAACTTCGGATCGCAGGTATGGTTCCTCTCATTGCTATTGGCGCTAGTTGGCCTGGTCTGGATGTGGTGGTCGAACCCCAGACGAATAGTAGAACTCGCGGACGGCTCCCCTAGATTCAGATAGGACAGAGTCGGGCAAGCAGGATCACTTTGTGAGTCGCTCTTGAGTATTTGCTGGTCATCGTTCTATTGTGGTGCCGTTGCCTGCGGACTTAGCTCCGCTAACACGACCGATTTGGAGACCACGTGAACATCGCGCGCATTGCAAACCGCACCGCTGAGCTCTCTAGCTCGCGGATGTGTTGTTGCATGCCGCGGGCGTTCGCGATGTGTTCGGGTCGCTGACTCGCCGACCTTATATCGTGTAACGCCGGTAAACCTGGCCCATCCCTCATCACTGAGCACACTTCCCGCAACAGGCAGTAACCGGGTAATACAGATTCTGTTCTTGACTCGGACTCAGTTGCACTGACGCCTATGCTCGTCGATCTCCGCCGCCTATAGAGCGGAGTATGAGGGGACCAAGTCCGCATGTTGCCAAGGGCCGCCATGTTGGCCGTGCATCCCCGTTCACTCCAAACAAGGGAGTCCCTATGTCTAAATCAACATCCATCGAACCTGCGGAGCGTAAGAAGTTTAGGCTTCCCTCGTTCTCTATTCAGATCCTTATTGGTCTGGCTCTCGGAGTGCTGCTCGGCTGGGCCGCACTCACAATCGGCACGACTGCTTCCGGTGATCCCAACTGGCTAACGGTAACGCTCTCGACGATTGGTTCTGCGTTCGTCACCCTTCTCAAGGCCGTCGTTCCACCACTAGTGTTTACCGCAATTGTCGCGTCAATCGCGAATCTTCGCGGAATCAGTAACGGTTTCCGTCTGGCGGTTCAGACACTTATCTGGTTCGCAATTACCGCCCTGATCTCAGTCATTATTGGTATCGGCTTGGGGCTAATCCTCAAGCCCGGATCAAAGGCCGGGGTTTCTCTCGACTTGGCTCAAACCCCATCACGCACCGGGTCCTGGTTGGACTTCTTGAACGGCATTATTCCTGCCAACTTCCTGGGGGTATACAGCAACGCAAGCCTGGTACGTGACACGGAAGGTGCCATCACCGGGGCGACTTCCTCTGTGAACTTCAATGTTCTACAAATTTTGGTAATCGCAATCGCTGTAGGTATCGCTGCGTTGAAGATAGGGAAGAAGGCGGACTCGTTCCTGAGTTTCAACGCCTCATTGCTAGCCGTGATTCAGAAGGTACTGTGGTGGATCATTCGGCTCGCCCCGATTGGAACGATCGGTTTGATCGGTAACGCTATTGCCTCATATGGCTGGAGTTCGCTCTCAAGCCTCGGAACGTTCGCGATTGCTGTTTATGTAGGACTGGCGATAGTGCTGTTCCTCGTCTACCCGATTCTGCTTGCCAGTCATAGACTCTCAATTTCTCGGTACTTCCGTGGCGCGTGGCCTGCGATTCAGCTTGGCTTCGTCTCTCGCTCTTCGATCGGCACCCTGCCGGTGACTGAGAGCGTCACCTGGCGCAACCTGGGCGTTCCGCGTAGTTATGCCTCATTTGCTGCGCCTCTTGGTGCCACCACCAAGATGGACGGTTGCGCCTCCATCTATCCGGCAATCTCGGCGATCTTCGTCGCGCAGTTTTTCGGTATCGACCTTGGCATCACCGACTACCTGCTGATCGCATTCGTTGCGGTCGTCGGCTCGGCGGCTACTGCAGGCGTCACCGGCGCGACCGTCATGCTGACACTTACCCTTTCAACTCTAGGTTTGCCACTTGAAGGCGTCGGTTTGCTTCTTGCGATCGATCCGATCCTCGACATGGGGCGGACCGCCGTCAACGTGGCAGGACAGGTTCTGGTGCCGGTTATCGTCTCCAAGCGCGAGGGCATTCTCGATGAGGCGCAGTACAACTCGGCCAATGCTGAGGATCTGTTCGAGGAGAACGAGGACGCTCCCGATCCGCTTGAGTCCACTTCCATCGATCAGGAACCTTCGCAACTGGTCGACGGGGCCAAGGCGATCGAAGTAAGCGCAGGGTAATCGGTCGGAGCAAGCGTGTGTTAGGAGCCCTAGTAAAGCACGAATGAGCTATGCAACCTGGCGGATGGTGAGTGCAGAACCCGGCTAGTTGCGGTACGCGGGTTGCTGTGGCGCTGCTACGTGAAAGGGTCCGTAAGGCAAGCGGGGGAAACATAGCCGTTGTGGCCATTTTCTGGGGCTTCATTTTGGAAAGATAGCCGGGATAGCCATTTCTTGGTCCGGGAACCGCATGGGTTCGGTGCGGAACGGTCGATAACGGCTATCTCTCCAAACCGGACAGGCCCTTTCTGGCGGCTTCGGCTATGTTTCCACAGTCGCGAAGCAGACCCACAGTCCTTCTGTGCACAGCACAAACCTCGGTGGTAGACACAGACCTCGGTGGTAGGCACAGACCTCAGTGGTAGGCACAGACCTCAGGGGCTCGCACAAAGTTATTGGTCCCGGCCCACAACTCATCGGATCACGAAATTACTCGGTTAGTTCGTGAGTTCCGCTGCAGAAGCGCTGCGTTTCTTCCTTCGTTGGGTTCAGTTGTTCGAGGAGGACCTTGGCGATACTCTCCAGATCCTTCCGTTGAGAGTCATCAAGAGGATCAAGAAGTAGGTCCCGTAGTGCCACTACATGTCCGGGTCGGGCCGCTTCGAGTGCTTCACGGCCACTATCCGTCAGGGTCACATTCGTTGCCCGCCCGTCACTGGGGCAGGTCCAACGATCGACCTTTCCCTCGGCCTCCAGTCGTGCCACCAACTTGGACATGCGGGGAAGTGCAGCCTCCGCGCTAGACGCAAGCGCGCTCACCCGAAGTGTCGCGTTCTCAGATCGCTCAAGCTCATCGAGCACGTAGAACTCGAACATGCCCATTCCGCTGTCCTCTGACATCATTCGATCCAGACGGGCCGGGAGTAGCTCAACCAGTGTGCCGAACGCCGTCCAGAGCCGTTGCTCATCAGGGGAAAGTGCGTCTTTCGAGGTCATGTGCCCACCATATCAAGATAGTTGCCGTGGAAACTAAAATGGTGATAAGTTTCCAAGGAAAGTAAATTCGAGTCCGCGTCTGACGCGGGGAACAGGAAGCAAATCATGACTGCGGTATCGGTTTTCGGCAAGGGAAATATGGGATCAGCTATCGCCGGAGTTTTCAGCGATGGGGGAGCGAGTGTCGAGGTTTTTGACTCATCTTCCACTGACGTCACAGTAAACGGCGACATTGTGGTTCTTGCGGTTCCGTACACCGCCCTCGCACCAATCGCCCAGCAGTACGGCGACCAACTCGCAGGCAAGGTTGTCGTTGACATTACGAACCCACTCGACTTCTCAACCTTCGCCCTGATCCCGGCGGCCGACAGCTCCGCCACCGCAGAACTCGCTGGACTTCTGCCTGAATCAAAGGTCGTCAAGGCCTTCAACACTAACTTCGCGGCAACCCTCGCATCAAAGAAGGTGGGAGAGGAAACCACCACCGTCCTCATCGCCGGTGACGATGCGGATGCCAAGGCGACCCTCGCAGCGGCAGTTACTGCGGGCGGGCTGAACGCAATGGATGCAGGTGGCCTGGGCCGCGCCCGTGAACTCGAAGCAATCGCCCTTACCCAGATGGCTCTGGCAGCTTCAGGGCAGATTGGCTGGACTAGCGGCTTCGCGGTAGTGAAGTAACAACCAAACAAACACCTCGGTCAAACGTGGCCGATACTGCGCGAGGCGGAAGGCCGGCCCCAAACTGGAACCGACCTTCCGTTCTTTCTAAACTGGGCTAGAAATCACCGTTGACGTTGCTGAGTACAACCAGTTGAGTGTCTTCATCAATTAGCTCGGGAAGACAGGACTTAGCTAGGTCCTCATATTCGGGCAGTACCCGTATCCAACCGCCACCAGACCGGGTGTCTCCACCGAGGGAACTACCTCGCCCGCTCTTGTTTTGATGAGTCCATCATCGGTGAGATTGACGTCTATGAGCCATATGGCCACCGTAAATGATTCGTCCTCACCCCCCCAATTCCAAGACATCCACTTTCGTTCGGAACTTGGGCGAAACGAGATGAACGGCAGCGGAAGCACCACCTCGTCTTAGCGTATGGAGACATTGGGTGATCTCTCTGAAAGAATGGACTGAAAGGCCAGGGAGGTTCAGTGATGGCGTTTCAAGGAGAAGTCCGTTCAGTCACGGGACTACTTGATGCCGCCCGCGCAGCTCCCAGTTACACGCCAAGCAAGCGTTTTGGGGTACTTCATACTGCTGCTCAGAATGCCGCCAACTGCCGGGCGCTCCTCGCTGACGGTGAGAGCCTTGATGATTGCTGGCGGTTCGGTATCCTCCAAACACTTGATGACTACAGGTCAACCCTGCGTCGTGGTGGTCCAGAGCTGGCTGCCGGAGTCTTTAGCACCAAACCGCGTCGGACCGGAGCGACTCAGCTTGATGCGGCATTCGCGGCCCTGGCCGAGTACTTGGCAGAGCGCGATGGGTGGACAGCGCCAGACTGGGCGTTTGAGCCAAATCGTGTAACGAGAGCATGGTATCCGGCAGTCCCCGAGACTCTTCGCGGAGAAGCCGAAATGGAAAGCCCGCAAGCGTTCCGTAGTCGCGGGATACTCATTACTTCCCATTCGTTGGACCGCGCATGAGCCAGGACGGGACGCTTGATGCGGCTAGGGTATTGGAACTATTTGAGGAGCTCTCGGACCGCCTCAGTGAAGTCGGCTTGTCGGCTCAACTGTTTGTAGTGGGAGGGGTTGCTATGGCACTTGCCTACGATAATGGGAGAGTCACTCGGGATGTTGATGCATTATTCGTGCCGGCACCCGAAGTGCGGCAGATCGCCGAAGAGATGAGTGTTGCTCACGGATTGGAACCTGATTGGCTGAATGATGCGGCCAAAGGATTCTTACCTGGTGACGATGAGAATCCCCGCACTGTATTCGAGTCAGAGTCGCTGTTGGTGCAGGTTCCATCTCCGGAGTATCTGTTGGCGATGAAATTGCATGCTTCTCGTGACGACCGTGACGTTGATGATGCCGCCATCTTGTTTAATGAACTCGGTTATCAATCCACTAAAGACTGTATCGCTCTTCTCGTGCGGACCTATCCTCTGGGTCAATTGCTCCCCCGTCACCGCTACCTAGCTGAAGAAGTTACTGTTCGAGCAAAGAATGCCCGCAGCAGATAGGGAGTCTTATATAGCGAAGGTCAGGTTTTACTTGTGTGAGAGAGATCCACTCGCAGTTTCCTAACCTGGGCTTAGACGGCCCGAGCAGGACTGATGGTTGGTTCTTCTCGGGTCAGTTTGCCTGCTTCAGGTACTCCAAGACTGCAAGGACCCTTCTGTTTCCATTTGTTTCTGCTAGGTCGAGGGTCAGGAAGATGTTGCTAATCGTTCGTTCCAGTGTTGCTGGCGAAACGTAGATTTCATCCGCAATCTGCGCGTTGGTTCGACCCTGTGCGATGAGTGAAAGCACTTCCTTCTCACGACTAGTCAGTCGACTTGCCGGCTGGTTGTCCTGAGCGGTGAGATGACGAATAACTCGGGGATCGATCACGACTTCTCCTCGTCCCACGGCGTCCACTGTTGCCAGGAACTGGGAGACCCGCCCAACGCCTTCCTTTAGGAGATACCCGGTTCCTCCCTGAGCGTTACCGGCCCCCTGCAACAGCTTCCGCGCGTAGTCGCTGCCCGCGTACTGAGAGAGCACAAGGATCGACGTCTCGGGATGAGTGCTCCTGAGGGCGAGGGCGGTTCTCAGGCCGTCATCACCATGATTCGGGGGCATCCGCACGTCGGTCAACAGCATGGTTGGAAGCTCGTGTTTGAGTGACCGCGCGAGGGCATGCGCGTCACCGACCTCCCAGATGACCTCGTGGCCGCCCAACTCCAGTACAGAAACGATGCCCTGCCGCATGAGGACATCATCTTCGGCCACAGCAAGTTTCATTGCCTTCCTCTTTTGACACCGGTAGGACGAGGTGTACGGACGGGAAAGGTCAGCTCCACTACCGTCGGACCTCCCATGGGGCTGTCAATTACGAGGGAACCGCCGAGCATTTTTGCCCTATTCTCCATCCCGAGTAGTCCTGTGCCGAGGAGAGGATCTGCGCCACCCACTCCGTCGTCGCTCATTCTTAGCACGACATTTCGCCCCTGCTGGGAAACCCGGATGTCGACTCGACTCGCGCGGGAGTGTCGGTAGGTGTTGGCAAGGACCTCCGCCACGACGAAGTGAAGACTCGCTTCAACTGCCGGATCGAGCCGTTCTTGGAGTTCGTACGTAACGTGAGTGGGGATTGGTGCGGCTGAGGCCATTTCCTTTAGCGAGTCTTCTAGCCCGTCTTCTAGAAGAGTTCGGGGACGAAGTCCTCGTAGGGCGCTTCTCAGCGCTTGTGAAGCGCACTCGATTTGTTCTTGTGCCAGTTCGAGTTGTTCGTCGGCGGGGGTTGAACCGAGTTGGTTTCTTGCCAGACCAAGTTGGATGGCCGCATTTGCCAGGTGTTGTTGGGGTCCGTCGTGAAGTTCGCGTTCTATTCGCTGTCGTTCAACCTCGAATGCCGTGACCATCTCCGTGTTCTTTTCAGAGAGTTTCTCAATCTGTTCTTCCAGGGCCTGGGGGCTGAGTAGACCGCGAATGAGGAAGACCTGGATCAAAGCAAGTGCAACCAGCAAATAGATAAAGAGGAGTACGACAGCGATGGCCACAATGGCGGCCAGAATCCGTTGCCACAGCGGGTCTCCGGAATGAAACACCCAACGCGTCGCGGTGAGCCAGATTCCCTCACCCACGATCAGTCGGTATGCCACGACCGCGAAGGCGGCGGTGAACATTGCTCCCATAAAAGCGAGTAATCCGAGAACCATTTCCAATACCGCAACCAGACTCTGTCGCCATGCCGAGGAGGTGAAAGCGTTCTTCCAGACAAGGTTCCAGTTCCAACTAAATTGCCGCTCTTCCCGAAGCGGCTCCGGGAGCAGGGGCCTGGATCGCCAAGCGTCGATCTGACCCAGAATCTGCGCCCAGAAAGGAAGCAGAGGGAACAGAATGATGAGGAAGAAAGTGACTGATGCGAGAGCTACCGTCCCGACCAAGAAAATGATCGCCTTGAGTAGCACCCCACTGGTTACCAGGCGCCAAGGGGAGTACTTCAAGGGCGTCAGGATCTGTGTCTCCACGTTCCAATAGTGCCAGCATTGGCGCCGCGCCTGGTGTCGCATCGGGAACTTTGATGGTTTACCCTCACCGAGTTGATGGGAAGCCTTGATTCGGTCTGCGATCCCCGGCTGTTTATCTGAAGGCCATGGAGAATCAACTAGAAATAGCCTCGTCCATCCTTACCGGACGAGGAATTACCAAAGCCTTCGGCTCAGTGCGAGCGGGGGACTACACCTCTGTCCTGGATGGAGTCGATATCAACGTCCCACAGGGCGCTCTGGTATCTATTGTCGGGCCGTCTGGAAGCGGAAAGAGCACGCTACTTTACTGCCTCTCAGGGCTAGACCAACCGGATACCGGACAGTTGACCTGCTGTGGTGAGGACATGACGGCTCTGTCTGAGAGGGGACTCTCGAGGCTCTACCGATCTCGGATCGGTTTCGTCTTCCAGAGTTCCAATTTGGTTAGTTCACTAACCGCCCTGGAGAACGTCGTTCTGCCGGAACGACTTCGCCATAGTAGGCCGAGCATTGAAGGAGCACGATTTCTTCTAGAAACGCTAGGCGTCGGAGATCGATCAGATGTGAGGGTCTCGGCGCTGTCGAATGGGCAGCAGCAGAGAGTCGCGTTGGCACGCGTTTTGCTGCAAGAACCTGACTTGGTGTTCGCTGATGAGCCGACCGGTGCTTTGGATTCTGAGGCATCTGGTCAAGTCTTGGAGATCCTGGGCAGTTATCCTCGTCCAGGTCGCAGCGTGGTTATGGTGACGCACGATGTGGTGGGGGCATGCCGAAGCGACTTCGTCCTCGTAATGAAAGATGGGTTGATTACACGCCGGTTCCGAAATCCTGAACCCGAGCAGGTTTTCGAAGCGATGGAACAAAAATGAGATTCCCGCTTCTAACCATCTCCAAACGAGAGTTGTCAACGGATCCGTGGGCTTTCTTGGCACCAGCAATCGTTGCCGCCACCTGCGCTGTCTTCACTGAGGCAGTTGTGACTTTTATGCTCGCTGCGGCCGCGGATCCGGAAACCTTCGGAATGGGCGGAGCAACTCTGTCGGACAACATATCTGGGGCTATCTTGGTTGCAGTCTTTACCGCCGTCCCCGCGATCATGGTTCTAGCGGGAACTGGCGACGGAGCGGTTACCAACATGCAGGGTCGCATTGTGCGGTGGAAGCTCGCAGGAGCAAGTCCGACGCAGATTACAACTGTCGTCGTCGGTCAGTTTGTCGCTTCTTGCGCTGTCGGTGCGCTCTTCGGTGTTATCGCATCTTTGCCGGTGCAATCGAGGTTGGTGAAGGTGATGCTTGAGATGGCCTGGGTTCCTGATGCTTCAGCACCGACGACTTTGATGTCTGGAGTCGTGACCGTGGTCGGATGCATCTTGGTTTCTCTGCTTGGTTCGCTAAGGCCTGCTTCAAAGGCAGGAAAGGTCATGGCTGGACCTGCTCTCCGTGAAGATGAGCCCCAGGTGAAGCAGCACCCAATATTGCGGACAGTCTTGGCAGTTTTACTCGCGATACCTGCGGGAGTGCTCATTGCTCAGGCTTTTGGGGCCCAAGTAGGCGATGATGTGTTCGCCGGAATGAATGCCGTCCTGTTCGCTCCTATTCTGATTGTCTGTGCCATTGCGTCCATTGGTCCGTGGTTGATTCCGATTGTGGAGCAGTGGGGAAGGCTTGTTCCAAGCCGCTTTGTTGCCTGGCATTTGGCTTTGAAGACGGCGGGAGCCAATCCGAGGCGGACTTCTAGTACAACTCTTCCATTCGTTATAGCGGCAAGCATCGCGGCGATTTTCTCGCGACTTTACGCGACTTGGGATAGAGCCCTTCAGTCAACCGATCCCGACATCGCACTTAACTACAGCGACACCATCGCCCTGTTTGGCCCGGGAATCATCATTGGCTTGGTGGGAGCGGCCGGGTCCGTATTTATCCTGTCGTCGGCCATTGCTTGGCTGACATCTGCGATGGCCGCTCGCGTTCTTTCTGCATCGGGCGTGCCCGCAGTCGCTCTGATTGACTGGCGACTTCAGGGTCTGGTGATCGGAACCGGACTGATCTTGGTTGCGACTATCGGAGTCCTAGCTGCTTTGCGGGCAAGCCGAGGAAACCCCCGTGCCCTCCTAACCTCGTCCTAGACGCCGTCCGGGAAGCCCAGTTGACGCCATGCCTCATACGTTGCGATTGATGCGGCGTTGGCAAGGTTGAGGGAACGGATGCCGGGGCGCATTTGGATTCGTACGAGGGACGTGATGCGGGGGTCATTCATCACGTGCGCGGGGAGCCCGTCGGGTTCGGGGCCGAATAGGAGGCAGTCCTCGTCCTGGTACTCGACGTCGCTATAAAGGTTGTCGGTTCTGCCGGTGAATGCCCAAACTCGCCCCGTCATCTGATCCAGGAGGTCATCAAGGTTTGGGTGAACCTGTACATGAGCGAGGTCGTGGTAGTCGAGTCCAGCCCGCTTCAGCTTGGTGTCATCCATGTCGAACGCTAAGGGCTCGATCAGGTGAAGCATTGCGCCGGTGCAGGCGGCCAAACGAATGGCAGCACCGGTGTTTCCGGGGATTTTCGGTTCGAAGAAAGCGAGATGAAGCACCGCGCCATTCTGCCACGTTCGGGAGCCCATCGCGATTTGGATTCTGCTGGGTAGCTGTAAGCGGGGGTCGTAGTTGTCGGCGGCAACCTCTAAGATCGAACATACGTTCGACTGGGGGTGATGGTGGTGAATAGAGTAGAACGTCTTGCCAAGGCCCGGGCAACACTTATGCAAGTTGAAGCATCAAGTGGGATTCGTTCTCAGCACTCACAGTCGATTCAGGAAATCGCCTTATCTCCCGGGGTCTATCACGTCCCGTTCGGGGTTGAAGGGCTCCTCTGTTCGTTGGCTCGGGTGATGACGTCTGACATGTGGGGAGTTTTAGTTGGGGTTCCCGATGTGGGGTGGGAAGCTGCCGCATCAGTGCTGGGTTTAGACATTTCCCGGGTTGTCACGGTTCCCAGATTGTCGTCAGGGGCGGCTAAGGCAGTAGGGACACTGGTCGAGGGATTCGACGCTGTGGCCCTCGGCAATCTTGATTTTTCCCTGCCAGTTCGTCGTTCACTTGCCGCCAGAAGCAGAATGATGGACCGATTTTTATTGACTTCGACTCCCTGGGTTGGGGTTAGTAGACCATTCCCAGTTCTGATGAAGCTTGGTGGCGATAATGTTACTGCCCCAAATCTGTCGGTCCTTGAAGGTGGGGTAGCGGTGTGAACGGTGTAGAGAAGCAAGCAGATCCAGGGCTACGGACGACGAATTCATTTAGACGGTTGTCCGGATCTAGGGCTGGGTCATCCAAGCAATCGGTGGAACCTAATTTTGGGTTTCAGCGACCACGGTATATCGCCCTGTGGGTACCAAACTGGCCCCTGGCGTCCCTGGTCGCTCGCGTCCCGCCAGATACTGCTGCGGCTATTGAACATGGCAGACGAATCGCTGTTGTTAGTCCTAGGGCTGCCAGCAAAGGCATCCGAGTTGGCATGACCAGAACTCTGGCCCAGTACTACTGCACAGACCTTCTGGTTCTAAAACGTGACGAAGATCGGGAAAGCGGGGCGTTCGAGTCCCTGCTTGAAGTCTTCGATTCCTATGCTGCAGATGTGAGCGTAGTGCGCCCCGGACTCGCATTCGCTCCAGTTACCAGTGCAGCAAAGTGGGCCGGGTCAGAAGAATCTTTGAGTGAAAAAATCATTGATGACATTGCTGCATACACGGGAGCGGAGGCCTATATCGGAATCGGGACGGGCCTAGGAACAGCTCTACTAGCCGCACGGAAAAACCTGGTTGTTCCCGAAGACAAAACGGGAGAGTTTTTGAAGGGACTCCATCTTCAGGAACTGGTTCAAGACCTTCCAGAAGGATCCGCCCATCAGGTTTCAGAAATACTGACAACCCTGTTGAACCTGGGAATCTACACGGGTGAAGATCTTGAAAGACTCGGCTCAGGCCCGGTCATAAGTCGCTTTGGTCAGGGTGGGGAAACCCTAATGCGACTCCTATCTGGGGAACAACCGGCCCTGTCGGTTCAAAAGCGATCCGAAAGTACCGTCAGTGTTTTTCTGGAGCTAGACCCGCCGGTGGACCAGATTGAGCATGCAATGGCGGCCGTTGCCAGGGTCAGTAACGACCTTGCCGATAAGCTTCGCAGCGCGGGACTCTATGCGTCTGCGATCCAGGTAGTCCTCGTGAGTCAAGAAGGACGTAGAAGGGAAAGAACCTGGACTCTTCTCGACGCCACATCTTCCTCTCAAGTGGCAAAGCGAATCACCTGGCAACTAAAAGGATGGGCTGACGCCGGAACAGATTCGGTTAGTGAAGAGCCTGACCCACTGACATCCATTGAATTAGTCGCGGTAGATCCGGGATCCCTTCCTGAGGTTGATCCGCTTTGGGGCGGCACTCGCACCTCATGGAAAGCGGCCCAGGCCGCCGAACAAGTACAGAGCCTCCTGGGTGAAGAGGCTGTTTTGTCCCCAAACTTGCACGGTGGCTTTGACCCTCGAACCAGGGTCTCACTGACACCCTGGGGAATAATAGGAGAAGACGTCGCGAAAACGACCGGAGAGTGGGAGGGAGGGGTGAGCGATCCACCGATAGTTCTATTCGCTAAACCACCCGAAGCCATGCTCATCGGTCTAAGGCTCGGAAGTGAACACGCTCCCATTAGAGGCAGACTATGGGTAACGCGCCGCGGCGCGTTAAACGGCACACCGGAAAGACTGATGGTGCACCAAGATCGATCCGAGTTAGCCGCCGGAGACTACCCGATCACACAGGTGAGACGACTGTGGATAGTTAGCGGCAGATGGTGGAAGCCCGATGACCAAACTAGGGGAGCCCGATGCTATTTGCGAGTCAGTCGAAGTGATGGCTCCGACCTCCTCCTCATCCAAAGAAAGGGGAATTGGTATGTGGAGGGCGTGTATGGGAGCCTCACCTCTGTAAACTCTCACCTGTGAGAAGGCCCCTTTCGAGGAAACTGAGACCCGCGCTGAGGTAAGGAATGACAAATGGCGAAGCTATATTTCCGGTACGGCGCAATGAACTCGGGAAAGTCGACGGCACTACTACAGGTTGCCTACAACTATGAGGAGCGCGGACAGCGAGTCCTTCTTGCCAAGCCGGCAATAGACACTAAGGGGAGCGGATCGGTCGTCTCGCGTCTGGGCGTGACTCGGGACGTCGATTTCCTGATCGGTCCGGATGACAGCGTTCATGAACTGTTCCAGAGTGCCGCTCGCGGAACCCAACATGATGCGCTGATTGAGGAAGTCGAGGGGTATCCGCCGGTCGCAGCTCTGTTGATTGATGAGGCTCAGTTCCTTTCTGCCCCTCAAGTCGACGAACTAATGAAAATCGCGGTGGTCGATGGGGTTCCGGTCCTGGCATACGGTCTTCGAACTGACTTTCAGACTGTAGCGTTTCCTGGATCCAGGCGCCTTCTGGAGATCGCGCACAGCCTCGATGAACTCAAGACAATCTGCCGCTGTGGTCGCAAAGCGATATTTAACGGACGCAAGGTCGACGGCCGCTTCATTTTCGACGGGGACCAGGTCTCGATTGATGGCGAGGGAGTAACTTATGAGTCTCTCTGCGGCCTTTGCTACCTGCAAGAATCTGGTGTCATCTAACTCCCTTCTAACCCCCTTGATCGAACAAATGTTCGATAGACTTGAGGGGTGTCAGAGCAGTACAGATACGCAGAACTCCACGCTCACAATGCGTTTACCTTCTTAGAATCGGCTGATTCCCCGGAAGAGCTGGTCCACTCTGCCGCAGAGTTAGGACTCAGTGGACTCGGAGTGCTGGATGTGGACGGAATGTACTCTGCCGTCCAGACCGCGAACGCGGGCCGAAAGTACGGGGTACCGATTGTTCACGGGGTTGAACTAACTATTGACCACTTTGAGATCCCAGAACCCGGCGCGCTAAATCCTCTGCAACGAACCCGCAAGTCTGGTTTCAACAGTGTTTTTCTCCGTACAGGCGATGGTCTTCCTCCGGGAAGTTCGGACCCCGGTATTCGCCTCCCCGTTCTGGCTACCTCGCAGATTGGCTACCACGCGCTCTGTTCCTTACTCTCCACCCACTTTCTTAAGGAGCCAGGTAAGCGCAAAGTGACCCTCAATCTTGAGGAGATTGAAGCTCTTCAAAGCTCTTGGGATTCTCCTGGACTCCTGGCGCTGACTGGAACTTCGAGGGGACCGTTGCAGCGTGCCATTCGCGCTCATGGGCTAAGGAGCGGTCGAGCTGTCCTGGAACGCCTTAAGGAAATCTTTGGTGAAGATGGCGTAGCTGTCGAGATGAATGCCGCGCCGTACGAACCTCCAGAGCGTGATGATCAGCTGGCTCTTCTTGCCCGCGAAGCGGGCCTTCCGCTGGTCGCAACCGGGGCTGTGCGTTCATCTGACCCCAGCCGTGCTCAAATTTCAGACATTCTGGGAGCGATCCGGTTGGGCAGGCCATTGGTCGAGGCTGAGGCTCATCTGCCAGCGTGGCGTTCCTTCATGCGAACCCCAAAAGAGATGTCACTTCTGTTCCCCCGCCATCTTGAAGCGCTTGACAACGCGGTGAAGATAGCAGGGGATTGTGCCTTTGACCTGAAAATCATCGATCCGGGGTTGCCCAACTTCCCGGTTCCTGAGGGTAAGACTGAGGCGCAGTGGCTTCGTGAACTAACCTATCAAGGAGCGCAGCAGCGCTATGGGTCACGCCGTAGACACCCCGAGGCTTGGGAGCTCATTGACCACGAACTCGCAATCATCGAAAAGCTGGGGTTCCCCGGATACTTCCTGATTGTTAAGGACATCGTCGATTTTTGTGCGTCTCAAGAGATTCTCTGTCAGGGACGAGGATCGGCGGCAAATTCAGCTGTCTGCTATGCCCTGGGTATTACCGCAGTCGACGCGGTCAAACACAAAATGCTCTTCGAACGTTTCATGTCGCCAGAGCGCAAGGAAGCCCCGGACATCGACCTCGACATAGAAGCAGCGGAGCGCGAGGTGGTTATCCAGTACGTATACGAAAAGTATGGTCGCGATAATGCCGCTCAGGTCGCCAACGTCATCAGTTACCGCCCTAAATCTTCGGTTCGCGACGTTGCTAAAGCCCTTGGCTACCCCGAGGGAGTGACCCGCCGGTGGAGTAAGTTCGTCCGCAGCAGGAATCACGATCCCAAGGGGTCTTCAGACTCCCCAGAAATCCCGGAAAAGGTACTTGAAATAGCTCATGAGCTCCAGCGCCTTCCGCGCCATATGGGTCTTCATTCTGGCGGGATGGTATTAACTCACAAGCCGGTTTCACAGGTCTGCCCCGTCATGTGGGCGGCGAAAGAGGATCGAAGTGTTCTGCAGTGGGACAAGGAAGACTGCGCTGACGCGGGCCTGGTGAAGTTCGACCTACTTGGGCTGGGAATGCTCACCGCTTTGCGTCGCATTTACACCTGGCTTGCCGAGGATGGGATCACATGGAACGGTAAACCTCTGCAGCTACACAACATGCCGGACAAGGATCCGCGTGTCTACGACCTGCTCTGCGCGGCCGATACAGTTGGTGTTTTTCAAGTTGAGTCCCGAGCTCAGATGAACACCCTGCCGCGCCTAAAGCCCAGAGAGTTCTACGACATTGTTATCGAGGTTGCGCTAATCAGGCCCGGACCGATCCAGGGACGAGCCGTGAACCCCTATCTGCGACGGAAGAACGGACGTGAAGAGAAGTCGTTCTTACACCCACTCCTTGAACCGGCGCTTGATCGGACTCTAGGCGTACCACTATTCCAGGAGCAGCTGATGCAGATGGCTGTTGACGTTGCCGGATTCTCTCCAAGCCAAGCAGATGAGCTACGCCGAGCCATCGGCTCAAAACGAAGCGATGATCGAATGCTAGCTTTGCGACCCGCGCTGTTCGAGGGGATGACACGGAACGGGGTAGATCAAGCCGTGCAGGAACAGATATTCGATCAACTGAAAGGCTTCGCAGAATTCGGCTTCCCTGAATCGCATGCTTTCTCATTTGCCTATCTGGTCTATGCGTCTTCTTGGTTCAAGGTTCACTACCCAGAGTTTTTTTACGCGGGTTTGCTAGCGAGCCAGCCGATGGGCTTTTATTCACCCTCATCTCTGGTTGAGGACGCTAGGCGACACGGGGTGAAAATATTGCCAGCCTGCGTCGTAACCTCCGAGGTAATGACCCGGCCCGTCCGAGTGGCTGTCGAGAGGGGGTCCGCGACCTCCAATCGAGTTGAAGGGGTACAGAGACTGGTTGACGCAGACCCCACCCGAGCAGTCCGGATTGGGCTAGAGGCCGTCTCAGGGATAGGTAAAGCAGCAGAGAGAATCGTTGGCGCGCGGTCACAGGCTCCATTTGAGTCCCTTGAAGATATGGCCGCGAGGGCCAGACTCACTCCGGGGCAGCTTGAGAAGCTTGCCGCAGCAGGAGCCTTGGACGCTCTTGGAGTTACTAGAAGGGAAGGATTTTGGGAAGCCGGTGTCGTAGGCCAGACGCAGTGGGTTCAGCCCTACATTCCTGGGACGCAACCTGGGGCTGACATTCCTCCTCTTCCTGAGATGAATGAAGCCGAAAGAGTCCTCCTTGACTACAAAGCTCTTGGACTCAGTACCGAGCGACACCCGATGGCCCTGGTTCGCGAGCAACTGGCGGGTAGGGGAGTGCAACCCCTTTCTTCACTCCCCAAAGTAGCCAACGGCAAACGAATTATGATTGCGGGAGTGGTGACACACAGACAGCGTCCGGCGACAGCGAGGGGAACCACGTTCCTCTCCCTCGAAGATGAAACGGGACTAGCGAACGTCATTTGCTCAGAGGGTCTCTGGGTTCGGTATAGGAAGACAGCGCTTGAGTCGACAGCTCTAGTTATTAGAGGAAAGGTCGAACAGGGGGACGGTGCAACGGCGGTTGTTGCAGACAAACTAGAGTCCTTGTCTATCCCCGTTCGAACCCATTCAAGGGACTTCCGATAGTGCCGATTAGCTCTCAGCTGCCACGTCGCCGGCCGCTTTCGGTAAGTCAGTGTCGGCATCAGTGGACTTCTGATCGCCCTCCTTGTTTCCAAAGCGACGGGCGATCCGACCAAAGAAGCCCGGAGCTTTGACGGGTTCCGGCCTAGCGTCCCAGCCCGGAAGCGGTCCTTCGATGGGAGGGTCTCGGTGGTAAAGCGCATTGAACACAGCCCAGACAACACCAATAATCGGAATCGCAATAATCGCACCGAACAGCCCAGCAAGCAAGGTTCCGCTAATCACCCCAAGACCAACCACGACGGGGTTCAAAGCCACCTGCTTGCCCATGATCAGGGGTTCAAGTACGTGCCCTTCAAGCTGGCCAATTCCAGCAATTCCAATACCGACGATCACCGCAGTTCCTACGCCGTCAGTCGCAAGCGCCACAACCATCGCCAGGGCCATAGCTGCGGGCGCGCCGATCAAAGGGATAAGTGCACCAATGCCGACCAGAACTGCCAAGGCAGGCGCCAGTGGCACTTTCAAAATCTCAAGGAACACCCACGCCATCAGCCCGTCTGTAAAAGCGATGATCACGGTGCCTCGCGCATAGCCCTCGAACGCCCACCAACCCGCCTGTGCGGCGTGATTCCACTTACCGCGCTTTGCGGTTGGAAGCATGTTCAAAAACCAGCGCCACATGTCTGAGCCCTGAAGCAGGAAGAAAATCGTCACAAAGACTGCCAACGCGACGATAGTAAAGAATATTGCTATCCCTCCGGCATTCGACATGACTGTCGAAGCGAGGTGTTGCCAGTTCTCGGTCAGATATTGCTCTCCCTGAGCAATCATGTCTTGGATCCACCTGAGGACGCCCTCCGTCGTGAACTGGAACCTGAGCGGAAGACTGTTCAGGAAGTCAACGATCTTTTCAAGGCCATGTGCTAGCTGGTCATAGAGCTTCGGCCATTGCCCGGCGACGGATGTGACAACAAATGTGATCAGTCCGGCAAATGCTGCGACCGCTCCGACAACGGCCACGACCACTGCCAGCCCCCTGGGCATGTACCTGTCAAGCCGGTTGACAAACGGGTTCAGCAATGCTGTGAAGACGAAAGCGATAAACACGGCCACGAAGACTGCGGAGATCTTGCTGGTCGCGAAAATGACTCCAACGAGGACCAGTGCCACGCCGACCAGGGACCAGGACCCAACACCTGCGTTCTTTAGCCACTGAGGAACCTGAGCCTGTTGATAGACAGCTACCGCACCGGCGCTTCTCGTCTCTACGGGTTGAGTGAAGTCCGACCCGGGCTTCACTACCCGGTCTACAGGCTGTGCCTTCGTCTCAGAGGCGGACTGATTCACTGCGTCCGAGTCACCCGGTGAGACCTGGGATTGCTCTTGGTCTTCCATTTCGGACCTCCCTGAACTTAGGTCTCAAGCATAGTTGTATGAGCTTACAGAAGTACGATGTCCATGGTGGCGTTGAAGAAGCGAGGTGTGACTGTCCCGCGCGGAATTCCGCGGCTTGGATAGCCCATCCCGGTAACATTGGATGGAACGAGCACCGGGCAGCATATAGTAATTGGGTCGTGAGAGTGGAGAAGACGTGGCAAATCCTGCCATGAATGGCATTGGGGATCGGGACAACCGTCGCTCTCTTGCTTGGCGCGTCTTCTTTGAGGCAAGTACCAGACTCCAGGGAATTCTTGAATCCCGCATGAAAGCGGAGAGCGGCATTTCACTTTCTGACTACAACATCCTTCTAACTCTGTATGAGGCTCCAAATCGGCAGATGAGGATGGGTGAGCTTTCGGAACACCTTGGATATTCACCGTCTCGACTAACCTATCTGGTGAATCAGCTCAGCCGTCAGGGATGGGTCGAAAGGGTTCCCAGCGATGACGACCGCCGAGGCTATGTAGCCCGTTTGACGGACCCCGGGGCAGAAACCACGGACCTGGCAAGCCACATCCACCAGGAGGCAGTGCGTGAACTGCTACTCGACGATATGACCGATGCGCATATAGACATGATCGTCGAGGCGTTTGGCTTTTCTGACGGTCTGGACTCGGAACAAACCGAGTAGGAGCAAATCAGGGATTACGCCGGATTTTCGCCGTCTTCCTCTGACTCCAGGGTAGTGGGCTCGTCTGATTCTTCCGGTGCCGCCCGGACCGCCTCGTGTTTCTCTGCTGCCTCGTGTTTCTCTTCCAGCGGCGCCGTGTCTTCTGATTTTTCGTCTTCGACGACAATCTCCGCGACGGATCCAAGCTTCGAACGGCGTCCTCTTCGTACCAGTGCGCGTATCAACCAGACGATCAGCCCCACAATGATCAGCCAGGGAACGAGGACAACCAGCGCGTATGCCACGAATTTCAGCGAACCGATAAGCAGATCCCAGGCGCGATCCCACGAGAATCCCGATCCAGCCGACGAGTCCTCGGTAAACGTCACGTAAATCGATGACATATCCACCTGATTGGTAAGCCATTCGAGCTGCGAGTTCAGTGAATCGAGTTCAGCTTGTCGCTGCGTCAGCATATCTTCGGCCTGAAGTAGCTCCTCCGTTGTGGTTGCCTGCTCCATCAGTTCCTGAAGTCTGATCAGGGAGGTCTCAAGCGCCTCTTTACGAGCATTAAGATCTGTGACCTGAAGGCCAACGTCTTGACGCGAGGTGTTCTGATCGACGATCTTTCCAAAGTCAGAGAGGGAAGCAACCAGTTCTTGGTACCTGTCGGCGGGTACCTGAGCGTCAACGGTCGCGGATACGGATCCATCCCACTCGGATTGCCAGGTGCTGGTGATGATTCCGTCCATGTCCGTGATCTTCGCAGCGAAGTCCTTGGCGGCACTTTCCGGAGTGTTGGTTCTTATGGTTGCACTACCGGTGGTGATCACGGATTCGCCGCTGGGGACCGGGGCTGCGGCGTCGGCCATCTCGACCATCGCCATGTCGGACTGGTCTAGGCCGGTGGATGACGGTGCCTTGTCTTCGCGGTACTCGATTGCACCACCGTCACTCGTACTACAAGCAGTCAGAGACAGGAGTGCCATTGATGTGCCCGCGATAACTAACGCGCTGGGGAGATATCCGATCTTGCTCATATTCGAAAGACTAGTTGCGAAGTAGCGCGCAGAATAGGCACTTGAGGTGTTGTTATGGATTTGACGCGTGTTCGTGACTGGAGAGTTTCGACGTACTCGACCTTCGTTCGGAGCGTGGGCCGATAGCGCGCAGGGCGCCGAGAATCGCGACAAGGTCAACAACTTCTTGGAGCCACGCACCGAGGAGCGCAGGCAGGAATCCAAAAGCAGCCACGATCATCAAGACCACGCTGATGATGATGCCCAGCCAAATGCTCTGAAGCGCAATGCGTACCGTATCTTTCCCAATCCGGATTGCGAGTGGCAGTGAAGCGAGCGTGTCGTACCGATTGACAATGTCAGAGGACTCGCTAGCTGCGGTCGCTCCTCGTGCCCCCATCGCAAACCCAATGTCTGCCGCCGCAAGTACCGGCGCATCGTTCAGACCATCGCCGACCATGATTAGTGGTCGCGGCTGTACTTCGGCGACAATTCGGACCTTATCCGCAGGTCGACACTCCGCATGAACCTCGTGAATATCAAGTTGCTGGGCGACGATGTCGGCGGTTGCCCTAGTATCACCGGTAACCATCAGCGTGCGTTCAATGCCCAGGTCCGCTAGCTCCCGGATGACCTCCACAGACTCTTCCCGAACCATGTCTCGCATAATGATTGATCCCGCGAAACGATCATCCAGCGCGACGTAGATTGCAACTTCTCCTGGATCGAGTTCTGGTTCCGACACATCTTGGGCATGTTCACGTACCCAAGAGGCCCTGCCAACTCGCACAACAACCGTTGCCTGTGTCGTCTCAGGGTCACGTACGGTAGCGGAAACACCGTTGGCTGCGAACTCTTCCGCTTGTTCTGCATCGAGTAGCGGCAGGCCCCTCTTTTTCGCGGCTGCCACCACTGAGTGTGCGAGTACATGGGATGAGTACACTTCGGCAGACGCAGCAAGGCGCAGCAGCTGGTCTTCAGTGATCTCTCCGTGGGGAATCACTCGTTCGAGGAGTGGCCGGCCAGTCGTGATAGTTCCGGTCTTATCGAGGGCTGCTGATCGGGCCCGTGACAGTTGCTCAAGGGTGCCGCCACCTTTCACGATCAGTCCGAATCGTGCCGCGCGGCTCATGCCCCCAAGGAAAGCTACCGGGGCAGCGATGAGGAGCGGACACGGGGTCGCTACGACCAGCACCTCGGCAAACCGGACCGGATCTCCGCTAAGTGCCCAGGCAGCAGCGGCGATCAGTAGGGAGAGAACAGTGAACGGAACCGCAAAACGGTCCGCTAACCGCACCACCTTGGCTTTGCTGTCCGCAGCCTGTTCGACGAGACGGACGATTTGCTGATACTCACTATCCGCGGCGAGGGAGACGGCTCGCATCGTCACCGCGGTCGAACCATTCACCGCGCCACTCGACACTTTTTCGCCGACCGCCCGTTCAACCGGAAGACTCTCGCCGGTCAGAGACGACTCGTCAAAAACCGCTTGTTTTGAGACCAGTTTGGAATCAACTGGCACCAGCGCTCCGGGCCGAACGAGGAGAAGGTCCCCAACCTTGACTTCCTCAACGGGTACGTCTTTGGTGCTCATCTCAGAATCGGTTGCCCCAGGCGCAGCGTCTTCGTCGGAAACAATCGTCGCTTGCTGAGGGGCTTTCTGTAGCAGCGCCGTCAACTCGCGTTTGGAACGATTCTCAGCGTAGTCCTCGAGAGCAGCGCCACCGGTTAGCATCAGCACAACAATCAGGGCGGCCCACGGTTCACCGACCAGTACGGCCGCAGTGATAGCAGTAACCGCCAGGATATCGAGTCCCGCATTGCCCTTGAGAAGTTGACGGACCATGCCGACGGCTTCCCAGGCAGCTATCGCCAGCGCATAGCCACCCACCAGCCACTGCGCAGACCCTCGCCAAGGGGTCGCAAGTAATATCAGGCCAACCAGAGCGACCAGAAGCGTCGTAGCAACTAATGGATACGTTCTAACGGCTGCACGTGCTCGATTCATGCGTGAACTCTCCCATGGATCGTCTGTCCTCGCACCGAAGGAAAGCCTTGCCTTCGTACCGGGGCTGACCAGGCAAATTAGTCCTATCAAGACCCCCAATTAAGACCTGGCGGAGAAGCAACGCTGGTGGCAAACGGGAAAAAGGGGAACGGCCGCTGGCCGTTCCCCTCACCCACACTTACTGACTCAGTGCCAGCTAGATAGCAAAATCACTCCACTTGGTTTTCGATCTCGACCTTTACGACCTCGTCCTTACGCCTTTGCAGGAACACCGTTCCTGCAAGAAGGACAGAAACGCCGGTTCCCACCACCAGGAGGGAAACGCCGTACGCCAGGATCGATGTGAACAGGGAAGCGCGAAGGAACGAAGCGTTCATCTGCGTGTTACGTAGTCCCTGAGCAGCAGCGGCCTCTTCTGAGTCCTCGCCGTATTGTTCCTTTGCCTCGTTAACCACGGTACCCAGCTCAGCGTAGGTCTGGCCATCGGTTGCTTTGTCAGCATGCATCTGGATGGTCTCTTGCATTGACCATGCGGTGATCGGGCCAGCGACGGGTTTGCCAGCATTTGACATTGCGTCACCGGGGACAGACATGTCCTGGCTCTTGAGCTGGCCGCCGACGACGAACCAGGCCGAGGTGCCAGCGACAATCATCACGATACCGATGGTGGTTAGCGCCCATCCCACAAACTTGCGGTATCCGCTTTTTTCGGCAGCGACAGTTGTTGCCATAAGGGTTCCTTTTCTGATCGGTTTTGGGCACTTCGTGCGCCCGAAGCGTGCGTCTAGCATAGGACTTACATCCCTTATTGTGCGAATCGAGACTCTTGCGTCATAAGGATCAAATCCGCTGACGAACAGATGTTCTTCCGTTACCGGTCAAGTGGCCAAGTGATCATCATTGGGACGTAGGTCGGGAGCGTGATGTCACCTGTTCCTCGCCCCGACCGGCACGGCGGTATGAGGGGACTGGACACCCGTCAGATGCGGGGACCGGGTCGACCACCAGCCAATCGAGGACACGCAAGGAACATAGCTAGTTGCGGCGAGCGACGAGCACCTCTTATGGGGTGCTCAACCCGATTGAGAGAGATATAGGCACCCCATTTGGGGTGCGGAACTGCAGGAGCGCCCCTATCTTCGAAGGCGTGTGGACAGGAGTTGTTGACAAGACCGAAAACGGCCTCTGACCAACACCGTAAAGTGCCTGGTCAGAGACCGTTTCTGCTCTGTGCGCGGAGGGGGACTTGA
>WPCI01296148.1_pt1 | contig 38998 bp, 33 predicted proteins | sample 5399871 | NCBI WGS metagenome assembly WPCI01 (sample SAMN12869469, study PRJNA574797) | sludge metagenome | isolation source: wastewater treatment of pH7 | place: China:Beijing | collected 2019-05-20 | reverse complement strand
ATCGCAGAGCATCGCGTGACCCAAACCCACCGGTGGGAACGAGTCAGATACATCCCTGGACCTGTCGCGCGCGCCACGCGCTGGATGTATTGTTTGCATCCCAGGAGATCCTCGGTCAAACCCAGGGCAGCTTGCGTACGTGCCTTGTCGATTACCGAAACGCCATCGATGAAGGCACACGCGTCGCCCGGTCGCGCTCGCGAACGAATAGGATCACCGGGCCGCGACCGAAGATCCTGCTACCAAAACTCGCCCGGAATCGCGGCTCCGGTGCATCCCTTGGTTCGCGACGTGAACTTCAAGTGGATATTGAACTCACCATCGGTCTCCCTGGTCAAGCGCAACCGCGGCCGTTGGCAACAAGCGCCCCGCTCTACGAGGTCGCTTGCCCGTCAAATGTCGCGATCGCTGACAGACGTACTCCGCGCCCTGTCGTGCGCGTTGCTGCGTTCGGTCTTCTTCTCGGACGCGACCAGTCTTCGAGCCAAATGCGCCGCAATCGCTGAGCATCGCTCGACCCAAACCCACCGGTAAGAACGAATCAGACACACCCCTGGGCCTGTCGCGCGCTCCACGCGCTGAATGCATTGTTTGCATCCCAGTAGATCCTGGATCAAACCCTGGGCACTCTGCCTGGGTGTCTTGTCGATTACCGGAACGCCTTCGATGAAGGCACACGCGTCGCCCACTCGCGCTCGCGAACGACAGGGATCACCGGGCAGCGACCGAAGATCTTGCCATCAAAACTCGCCGGAATCGCGGCTCCGGTGCATCCCTTGGTTCGGCCCCGTCATCATAAAGGAGGACATTTCCATCCCGGATGACGTTGCCAACCATCGTATTGCGTCCAATCCCAGTCCGCAAGTTTCGAGCGCGTGCGCTCATCGATCCCTGTCTGGTCATCGCACCGAACGCGCGGCGCCGCGAGTGCCCCCGGGCAGCCGACGCGGACGAACTCAGCAAGCTAATTGAGCCCTACGGCAAACCCACGGCTGCGTATCACAGCCTGGAAGAAGCCTTGCCAGCCGCGTTAAAGCTGGCGGGAAGGCAAAAGGGAATCATCGTTACCGGCAGCGTCTTTGTTGCTGCTGGCGCAAGAGTGGTCTGGGCAGAGATGCACACCCGCGAACAAAAACAACAAGTAAGGGACTAAGATGCCTCGAGATAATTTTCCGCATGATCCGAATTTTTCCAGATCCTTTCCTCCACCGGACCTGAGTGGACTGGACACCCTCAACTTCGTCAGAAACCGCAAATCCGACAAACAAGGTCAGTTTCAATCCGAAGTGATATTCCGCAATGAAGGCGTGGTTCTACCTGAATCGATGACAGCGGTCCAGGTCAGTAAGGATTCACCGATTCTGGATGTTATTCAGAAGGCATCGGATGAATACCAGACCATCATCATGGCATTCACGGATGACGATAATCTTCTCGCCCCAGAAAGCTACTACCCGATTGGGCTGGAATGTGCGGTTGGAAGCCCTATTTTTGCCGACGCCGAAAACGTCATATTTCTGTTTCAGGCGCGCCGGCGCGTCAACCTGGTTAGGCTATGGTTGAACATTGAAGATGTCTGCGTTGGCATCGTTGAAGTGGTAAAAGAGAAAACCAGTCAGGCGAAATCCACCGTGGCTTTGCACCGCAGCGTATTAAAAGCGATTGACTCCTGGCAAGATCTGAACGGCTCTCCCTCACCCGACCTTGTAGGTCTGGTCTCTGACACCAAACAGTCAGGCGTGCTCGCCGATCTGATCGCCACCGCAATCAACCTGAACGACGACCAGCGGCTGGATCTGCTGCAGGAGACAGACGGTCTGGTCAGGCTGCGGCGCGTCTATACCATGCTCGTCCAGGAAAACGAACTGCTCGTCCTCGAGAATTCCATCCAGGACCAGGTCCAAAATGAATTGGATCGATCCCAGCGAGACGCCTTTTTGCGGGAGAAAATTTCCAAGCTGCAAAAAGAGCTAAACGATGGACGTTCCGCCGACCCGGAAATCCACGCCCTTGAAGAAAAACTCGCTTCCATGGTGTTGCCAGATGAGGTGCGCGAGGTTGCCGACCGCGAGTTGAGCCGGCTGCAGTCCATGCCGATGTTCTCCCCCGAAACCGGCATGCTCTCCACTTACTTACGTTGGCTGACCGACCTGCCCTGGTCAAACGACACCTCCGACAACCTCGACCTGAAACGCGCCCGCGAAGTGCTCGACCGCAATCACTACGGGCTCAAGCGTGCCAAAGACCGCGTGCTCGAATTCCTCGCCGTCCGCAGCCTCAAGCCCAAAAAAGAACGCCAGCCGATCCTCTGTTTCGTTGGTCCTCCCGGAACCGGCAAAACTTCCATGGGTAAATCCATCGCCGAGGTAATGGATCGCAAATTTATCCGCCTCTCGCTTGGCGGCGTGCACGACGAAGCCGAAATCCGCGGACACCGCCGAACCTACATCGGTGCTCTGCCCGGGCGCATCTTGCAGACCATGGCAAAAGCCCAGGTCACGAACCCTCTCTTCATGCTCGATGAAATCGACAAACTGAATGCCGATTTTCAAGGTGACCCTGCGGCAGCCTTGCTCGAAGTGCTCGACCCTGAGCAAAATTTCAGCTTTTCGGACCACTATCTGGAGGTCCCCTACGACCTCTCCAAAGTGTTCTTTATCACCACAGCCAACACCGTTGCAACGATCCCGCCCGCTTTGTTGGACCGCATGGAACTGATCGAGTTCCCCGGCTACATCGAAGAAGAAAAGCTCACAATCGCCCGTCAGTTCCTGATTCCGGAGCAACTGCTGGAAAACGGGCTGGATGAGGAACAAATTGCTATCTCAGACGAGGCTTTACGGCTGATTACCAATGGATACACCTACGAGGCAGGCGTGCGGAATTTCGAGCGCCAGATCGCCAGCGTCCTCCGAAAACTGGCAACAAAAAAGGCGGAAGGCGAACCTTTCGAACACGAAGTGGACGCGGAACTCGTCCAGAAGTTGCTTGGTCCGGTGGAATTCTTCCCCATGACCGCCGAAGCGAAAGATGAAGTTGGGATGGCTACCGCGATTGCCTGGACGGAAAACGGCGGTGAGATCATGCCGATTGAGGTCCTGGTGATCAGTGGAAAAGGCAACCTGCAAATCACCGGTCAGATCGGCGAAATCATGCAGGAATCTGCCCAAGCTGCCCTCAGTTACCTGAAATCAAAAGAGATAGCCTTCAAAATTCCCGAGGACTTTTTCGAGGATGTGGATATCCACGTCCACGTGCCGGAAGGATCAATCCCCAAAGACGGACCTAGCGCCGGCATCACACTGGCAACCGCCCTCACTTCTGCTGTTCTCTGCATTCCTGTCAGGCATGATGTGGCAATGACCGGCGAAATCACCTTGCGCGGCAGGGTGCTTCCGATCGGCGGCGTGCGGGAAAAGGTGCTTGCGGCAAACCGAGCCGGGATAAAAACCGTCCTTCTGCCAGCGCGTAACGAGAAAGACCTCGTGGACGTGCCGCAGCAAGCGCTTGACCAGATGAATATCGTTTTCGTGGAACACATGGATGAGGTTCTGGCACAGGCATTTGAGGGCGAGCTAACCTTCAAACGCGCCGCAAAGCCGGCAGGTTCAGGCAAGAAGAAAGGCGCATCCAAAAAAGAGGACGCGCCAACCGAAAAATAACGAAGTCTGCTTACTTATTGCTGTCAGATCCGGGCTGCAAGCTCTTGATCCCGTTCTGAACCTGTTGCAGCACGTTCTTTAGCTCCCGTTCGAGCCCGCCGAGAGTCTCCACGACGTATCGGTCAGCTTCCTGTTGGTTTTGCAGGGCATCTTTGCGTGCTTGCTCGGTAAATTGCTCAACCTTCGCCTGGGCTGCCTGGTAGACTTCGGATTTTTCCGCCATCTTTTCGCTTTTTTCGCGTGCCAGTGCAACGGTGCGGTTGGCTTCTTCCTGCGCCTGGGCAAGAATGCGGTCCTTTTGGGCGATCACTTGTTGGGCTTTTTTAATTTCGTCGGGAATGGAGATGCGCATCTGGTCGATGATGTCCATAAATGAATTTTCATCCACCACGACATTGCGCGAAAGCGGAATGGGTTTGCTGTTGTTGAAAAGTTCTTCGAGGCGATCGACAAGATGTAGAATATCCATTTTTCTCTCCGTGGTGCTTGTTGATTCCCTTTTAGTTTATCACTATTCGGGCAAACCTTTGCCCATGAGTGAAAGGTATACAGGGAAATTCTTGTTGGAAAACAAACAGGAATGGAACTGGGATCAATGAAAAAAATGGCACTGTTGGAATGAATTTACTGCCACCGTCTTTACGCAACCGTACTTCCCCTAATAAATAACCTCAGGCATTCCGCTGGGGCTATTCCGCGGGGTTTGTTTCCGGCTTGGGGTCATGCGCCTGGTTTTGATAACACTGGATCAGAGCCTGGTTGACAATCGGCGGAACCATTGTGCTAACATCCCCACCTAAAGAGGCAATCTCTTTGACAGTTGAAGAAGACAGAAAGGTATTTTCTTCGGACGTGATCAACGCGATTGTATCGATCTCAGCATCCAGGCGGTTGTTCGCCAGCGCCATGCGGAACTCATACTCAAAATCAGAAAACACCCGCAACCCCCTGACGATAGCCTTTGCGCCAATCTCCCGCGCGAAATTCACAGTCAGACCAGAATACCCAAGGACGGTGATCCGACTCTGGTCTTTCAACACATCCCGCACCAGGCTGATGCGTTGTTCCGGCGAGAAGAGCAGGTTTTTGAGCGGCTTATCATAGACCGCCACAACCACCTCATCAAAAAGGCTTGCTGCTCGCATGACAATATCAACATGCCCAAAATGGATCGGGTCAAAGGTTCCAGGAAACAACACTTTTGTCATTAGCTCACATCTCCATCACCGTCACTTGACGGCAAGATTTTTCCAACAGCCTGCTTCAAAGGCTGATGCTCAGGCAGGTCCAAAACCGGGTCCGTCTCAAGCACTTCTTCCGCGACTTTGCGGGCGAGGTGTATCAGCCGCACATCTGCCAGCGATGCCATCCTGAACTCGTTGAAACCCGCCTGTCGCGTGCCAAGAAAGTCGCCAGGACCCCTTTCCCTCAGGTCTTGTTCCGCCAACACAAAGCCATCATTGGTCTGTGTCATAATGAGCAGCCGCTTATTTTCAGCCGTATCTTCGGTTTCCGGGATCAGAATACACGAAGAAGGCGCGTCGCCTCGCCCAACTCGCCCCCGGAACTGGTGAAGCTGAGCCAAACCGAAACGGTTGGCTCCCTCAATGATCATGATCGTGGCGTTGGGGATGTCCACGCCGACCTCAACTACCGAGGTCGATACCAGAATATCGAAATCGCCCTTGCGGAAGTGGTCCATCACCGCATCTTTCTCGGAAGGTTTCAACCTCCCATGCACAAGCCCCACGCGCAGCTCGGGGAAGACTTCCCTTTGGAGGCGTTCCTGCTCATCAACTGCCGCCTTGGTCTCCTCGTTTTCGCCAGATTCTACCAACGGGTAGATGATGAACGCCTGATGCCCAAGCTCCACCTCGTCGCGGATGCGGTCGTAGATACTTTCGCGTTCGGAAGGAAAAGCGATGCTGGTCCTAATGGGAATGCGCCCCTTGGGCATCTCGTCCATCACGCTTACATCCAGCCCGCCAAAAACTGTCAACTGCAGCGAACGCGGGATCGGCGTTGCGGTCATGACCAGCAAGTGGGGGTTATCACCCTTGCCCCGCAGCGCCGCGCGCTGGGCAACGCCAAACCGGTGCTGCTCATCCACAACAACCATTTGCAGATTCTGGAACCTGACCGGATCTTCAATCAACGCGTGCGTGCCAATCAGGAGTTTGATGGTGCCATTCTTCAGCCCGGCGGCAATCTCCTTGCGTTCGGAGGTCGGTGTATCGCCGGTAAGCAGCCTTACCTGGGCAACATCGAGGAACGCGGGTTGGCTCCCTTTTGGTTCGGTCAACAAACGCAGCGAGGTTTTATAGTGCTGCTCCGCGAGGATGCCGGTTGGCGCCATAAAGGCAGCTTGTGTCCCATGAGAGATAATCATAGCCATGCCGATCAACGCCACAATCGTCTTGCCCGAGCCGACATCCCCTTGTAAAAGACGGTTCATCGGATGCGGGCTCGCAACGTCCTGGCGGATTTCATCAATCGTTCGTATCTGAGCGCCAGTCAATTCGTAAGGCAGCGCCTGAACACGTTCCTGCAGCCACTGGTCCGAAACCGGGTAGGGAGTGCCAGTCATTTGCAGCCATTGGCGTTTCTGCTGAATTATTCCGAGCTGCTGCAGGAAGAGCTCATCGAAAGCCAGCCGCCTCTGGGCTTTGGCAAGGACTTGCATATCATCCGGAAAATGCACCTCGCTGAGAGCCTGCTGTAAGCCAATCACTTCGGCTCGGGTGCGGATTTGTTCAGTCAGCGGTTCGCCGATGCGTGGCACCCAGTATTTAAGGGTCGAAAAGATGGTGCGGCGCAGCCACTTCTGCGTGACCTTGGCAGTCAGCGGGTAAACAGGCACAATGCGGTTAGTGTTCAACTGCTGTTGATCAATGGCTTCATATTCCGGATGCCAGATTACCGGACGTCCCATGTAGACATCAATTTTGCCTGAAATGGAGATCATTATCCCCTCGCGAAGACTGCGAAGATGCCATTCCTGGTTAAACCACATCAGGCGCATACTGCCGGTTGCGTCCGAAACCACTGCTTCTATCAGCGTGCGCCCTTTGCGGGTCGAAACCCGTACAACGTTATTGACAGTCGCGACAATCGTAGCCTCTTCGCCTACGCGCAGTTGGCTAATAGTTTTCAATTTTGAGTAGTCATCATAGCGCCGCGGAAAGTGATAAAGCAAGTCGCGGATGGTGAAGATGTCGAGTTTCGCCAGGTTTTTAACCTGGCTATCACCTACCCCCCGGATAACACCAACCGTGGCGTCAATGCCGGTTTGTGGTTGGTCAGTGGTGGTTGTCGATGCTGTTTTCTTTGCGGGTTTACTGGAGCTCGGCAAACCCGGTGCCTTTGGGGCGGTTGTTGGTTGGGTGGGGAAAGAGGCAATCTCCACGCTTGCTTTGGCGGCGGGTCCGCTCGTGGAAACGGCAGGAAAGCTGCCTATCTCACTCAAGCCCAACCAGGAGGTCAGCTCGATCAGGTCTTTTCTTCTTTCCTCGGGCAGCTTGCCGTCATAGTTTTTCAACCATTGAGAAACTTTTTTAATAATCGGTTCCGAAAGTCCCGCCTCCCGCGCTTCGGCGGGCCACGAGTTCGCCAGCGCGTTAAATCCCCCCATTACCGCGGTGTTTTGGTAACCTTTGCTGCGTTCGAGCTTGATGATATTCGCAAATTTTTCGATGACTTTTGACATGGCAGACGGCTTTTCCCTAACCTAATCATAATCGATTTATGCGGGTTTTTAGTTTCGGAGCCTGCGGTCAAGGCGGAAGTTTCTGGCTTTCAATTCTGACCAACCGGCGTGTTAAGGCTTAGCGCCATGGTCCCTCCCTGCTTTTGCGCGAGGAGATACATTATGTTGATCGGCAGCCCAGCCACCAAAAAAAATTGTTCCAACAGGGTGTCTTTCCAGATTGTTTCGTCCTTAGCAGTAAATGAGTTAACTCATTCCGAACCCTTCACCACGGCTCGATGGTAAACCAATCGTGATGATTCAGAAACGAAGAAATCACATACGCGCAGTTTAGCCATATTTTAAAATGCAATCATTGTAAAACCCCCAGAACACGGCTCAAACCGCCAAAAAAAACAGCCTTTCGGCTGCTCTTTTCGTTTGGATGATTACTCAAAGGCGATGATCAACTGGTAATGAGGTTGACCACCTTCGTGAATTTCAATGTCCTTATCGGGATATTTCTCGCGCACGCGGTCGCCCAGGTGGTTAACCTGCTGCTGGTTCAGCCCTTCGCCATAGAAGAAAGTGATACGTTCAACTTCCTCGAGATGTGCCTTCTCAAACAGCTCGTCAATGGCGCCTTCAATCGTCTCGTCTGAAGATACCAACTTTCCGTCATAGAGGGAAATCACCTGCCCCTTTTCCACGTGGACGCCATCAATCTCAACCGACCGGGTCGAAATAGTGATCTCGCCGGTGTGCACTTCGTTGATCGCCTCGAGCATGGACGCCTCATTTTCCTCGAGGGACTCGTCCGGAATCAGGCGCAGCATCGCCGAAAAGCCTTGAGGAGCATTTTTGGTCGGTATGATCGCGATTTTCTTAACGCTGACCTTGGCTGCGTTCTGGGCAGCCAGAATGATGTTTTTATTGTTTGGCAGAATGATGATCTGATCTGTCGGCAGGTTTTCAAAAGCAGCCACCAGCTCTTTGACGCTCGGGTTCATGGTCTGTCCGCCTTGCACGATCGCGGCTACACCAAGGCTCGCAAAAATCCGCGAGAGACCATCCCCGGGGGAAACCGCCACAACTGCCACCTCACCAGGGTTCACCTGCGCCAGGCTTAGTCTTGTGTCTTCTTTGGCACGCCCATTCATCTGATCCTGAAGGTTCTCCATCATAATTTTCTTGACGGTTCCAAGCCCTTCGGTGTAGGCAATCGGATCATAACGTTTATCGAGAGCGGTATGGATGTGCATACGGTAGATGCCGTCGCCCTCACCCACCTGGATGCTGGTACCGATCTCGCTCAACCCGTTGTAGTAGTTTTCCAGCGTGAAGGTGCCATTGGGCGCGAAATCAATCACGACTTCATAATCCTGCCCCTCTTCAACGGTCTCCATCGCGTTGCTGAGATCAAGCTCTGCCAACGGACGTAAAACCGCGCCGGAAGCATCAAGCGACTGCCCCTGCAGCATGCGCAGCATACCTTCGAAGATGTAAAACAAACCCTGACCGCCAGAGTCCACCACGCCTGCCTGTTTGAGGATAGGCAGAAGTTCGGGTGTGTGTTTAACGCTGGCATCGCCGGCTTCGACGATCGAAAGCAGCATCTGGCTCAGGCTTGAATCGTCTTTCAAAGTCGTTTCGGCTGCGGTGGTCATATCCTTAATCACGGTTAGGATTGTCCCTTCAACCGGACGCACAACGCCTTTATATGCAGTATTTCGGGCTTCCTGCATGGCACGCATCAACAGACCGGTGTCCATCGTCTCGTAATGGTCGAGAGCGCGTGAAAAACCGCGCCAGATTTGCGAGAGGATTACGCCGCTGTTTCCCCTTGCCCCCATTAAAGCGCCCTGAGCAAAGTGGCGGCCTGTTTCGCCCACGTTGGTGGAACGGTGTTGGTCCGCCTCAGTGAACGCCGCCTGCATAGTCAGAACCATGTTGGTCCCGGTATCGCCATCCGGCACCGGAAAAACGTTCAGAGAATTGACATATTGCTGGTTGGTAGTCAGCCAGAGCAAGCCAGCTTCGAAGAGTAACATAAGCCCTTCGCCATTGATGGGCGACTGCAACAGCCGGTGGCGGGCAGCCTCATCAGGCAGGGTTCGGGAAATATCATTCATTCAGCACCTGTGTTCACCTTTTAATCTGGGTTACTTATCCGTAATCCCCTAACATGAACATCCACACGCTTTACCGGGATACCCATGGTTTTTTCGACACTATATTTGACGCTTTCCACGACCGAATCCGCCACCGATTTGATACGCAGACCGTACTCGACGATCAGATTTATCTCGAGGCTGACGCCATCTTCTTCCGTCTCCACGAGGATGCCAACATTGGCTTCTTTCTTGAAGAAGCGCGAAACCGTTTCAGCAGGATTCGCGGGCGCCAGGCTGATTACGCCGTAAGATTGCAAGGCAGCATTGCGGGCAACAGTTTTGATTGCCTGCGGGAGGATGAAGATGCTGCCCTGTTGGGTGTTTTGAGTTGTCATAAAAATCCTCTTTCTCCGCTAAAAATACTTGATTCTTTTTCCGTTCTCTGGTATTATAACCACTTGCGTGTACAGTAACCAGTTCACACGCGGCTTGAAATTATAATGCATAAGAGGTAACAAGATGGCAAAGTGCAGTCAATGTGGAAAAACCACAACATTCGGTCATAATCGCAGTCACTCGCTGGTGGCAACACGGCGCAAATTCCTGCCTAATCTTCAGCGCGTTTCTGTGATGGAGAATGGCAAGTCCGTTCGTAAGGTCCTCTGCACTCGCTGCATCAAGACTTTGACCAAAAACTACAACTAGTTTGTTAACCCACAAACGATCAAAAAGTCGCGTTTGCGGCTTTTTTGATTTAAACCAACGCCTCATGCAGCGCGCGAATCCCGCCAGAAACACCCTCAGGGTGCTTGAAAACGGCAGTTCCTGCAACAAAGTTGCGCGCGCCGGCTTCGTAATTCGCCCTGATGGTCGCCGCGGTGATGCCGCCATCGACCTGGATAATCGCCTTTGAGGCGTGCCTGTCGAGGATCTCGCGCGTTCGGCGAATCTTTCCGATCGACTGCGGGATGTAGCTCTGCCCGCCAAAGCCGGGGTTTACCGACATAATCAGCACCATCTCAACCATCTCCGCAAGCAGTTCAAGCGGCTCCACAGGCGTGCCGGGGTTAAACGTCAGCCCGGGTTTGACGCCAAGCTCGCGGATGGTCTGAATCGTTCGGTGGATGTGCGGGCAGGTTTCGTAGTGCACGGTCAGATAATCCGCGCCAGCATCCGCGAAAGTCTTAAGGTGTTTTTCGGGCTCCAATATCATCAAATGGACATCCAGTGGCAGTGAGGTCGCTCGCTTACATGCCGCGACAATATCCGGACCAAAGGTGATATTCGGGACAAACCTGCCGTCCATGACGTCGATATGAATAGCATCCGCGCCAGCTGCCTCACAGCCTTGCAGCTCCGCGCCAAGCCTTGTAAGGTCGGCGGAAAGAATGGAGGGGGAGATCAGGGCAGTCATGTCACCTCGTGTCAGGGTTTGAGAATCAAATAAACATAAAACCAGAATGGGATCAAACCCAATAGCAAAACCGCCGCCATCAAGCCCAACGACCACGTCCGCCAGTCGATTAGGGGTCTTTCCTGGTAATCCGGTTCCGTTTGCCCGTATTCCACTGGGGGATAGCTGGTTTGGACGGGAGTAGACTCAGTGATCGGGTTGCGAACCGGCTCTGGCTGAAGGGTCACCCTCTGCGAATATGGGATTGAGGTCATCGGCTGAGCCTCCTGCGTGGGCAGCGGGGTCGGCTTGACCTGTTCCATTTTGGGCAGCTGCTGCAGGTTTTCATTCGGAAACGAAACCGCTCGCTCGGATTCATACATCCCCATCAACAGCCTTCCGAGCTGGTCGGCTGTTCGGTAGCGGGCTGAAGGTTCCTTGGAAAGCACTTTCAGGATAATCTCTTCCAACCTCGCGGGGATGCTGGTGTTGTAATAGCGTGGCGCGACAGGTTGATCCTCGCGATGCATACGCGCAAGTTCGCTGGAATCCGAGGCAATAAATGGTAGTCGGCCAGCCAGCATTTCGTAAAGTATAACGCCCAGGGAATAAACGTCCGATGCGGGGGAAGGCGGAAGCCCGCTGGCTTGCTCAGGCGAGAAATAATGCGGTGAACCCCAGACTACCTCGCTGCGTTCGTCGGGAGAAATCGTGGATAAAGCCCGCGCGATGCCAAAATCGGTCACTTTAAGGCGGCTCTCCGGCGTAACGAGCATGTTATGCGGCTTGATGTCGCAGTGCACCAGTCCCGCCCGATGCGCGTACCCCACACCGCCACATGCCTGGACCATCAGTTCCAGGGTTTCATTGACGCTGAATCGCTCTTTTTGCTTGATGAGCGTCTTCAGGTCGGTGCCGGGCATGTATTCCATCACGATGAACAGATGTTTCTGGTCCAGACCAAAATCGTGGACTGTGACGATATTTGGGTGGGAGAGGTTGGCGGCTGCCTTGGCTTCCTGCCGGAAGCGTTCGCGAAACGCCACATCCTGCGAAAAATCCTCTCGCAATGCTTTAACCGCAACATAACGCTCGAGCATCAGGTCTTTGGCTTTATAAACAATAGCCATTCCGCCGGTGCCCAGCGTTTGTTCGAGTTGGTAGCGGTCATTAAGTATGCCCAGCGTGCTCATACTACGTGATTATAATGCAAATCAGAACCCGTTTCCCTTCGGATCGGGTTCTGCCTCCCACTCCGACAATTCCCGCGAAAAAATGGTTTTCGTGACCAGAGAACCTGCAATCACCTCCATCCGACAACCATCGCCCCAGGCTGGATTCACAGCAAGAGCCAGGCACCCTGCAAGACGGTTGATCGCGACCACCAGCGTGTCTACGCGAGTTGCTTGATTCCGTAGCTCTTGGGCATACTGAAAATTCAAAAAACAAAACCGTGTTTTCCGTTCTCCACTCCCCCAGCCCGATCACTCATCTTTGCGACACTCCCCAGGGATTCATACGCCGGGATGGCAGCATTTTTCCCAAAAAAACCATTAACTGAAAACTAATTTTCATACCTTATACAAACCCTTGTTCCATCCCATCCAAACCACCGCTATTTGTCCAATCCGCAAGCGAAAATTTGACATCGGAATTCAATATTCTTAAGTGGCTACGCGCAGAGGGAATCAGCATCACAATCTGACCCCCGAAAAAGACAAAAAAACCTTGTTTACATGCAAATTGTGTGCCCAAATACTTGCATTCTGAAGGCGATAGGTCTATAATGTGTGAAAGATTGTCATAAAGTGTCAGAAAGTGTCACAAAATTGAAAAGAAGCGCTGGAATCCCGGCGCTTCGGCAATTAAAGGGAGATTAGAACAAATGTTTTACGGAAGGTTTGAGCACAATATTGACAAGAAAGGTCGGATGACTGTCCCCTCCAATTATCGGGAACAAACCATCGGCGATCTTGTCTGCGTGACCAAAGGGCTTGACGGTTACCTGATGGCTTATTCCAAAGACAAGTTCGACATCATCGCTGACTCAATCAACAGCCAGTCCATCACTGATCCCCTGGTCCGCTCTATGCGCCGCGAGATCCTGGGCGGTTCGGCTGAACTCACTTATGACACTGTTGGTCGTATCCTCATTCCGACACACCTGCGGAAGTTTGCCGGAATTGAGGAAAAAGTGGTCATCATTGGCGTTGGAGACAGCTTTGAGATCTGGGCTCCCGAGCGGCTTGACGCGGAAGAAAACGTAAATGGCGACCCGAAAGCCAACGCTGAACGTTGGGCAATGTTCAGCATCAACACCAGAGGAAATTGAGGTAAGCGGTGAGCGAAGCCACCTTCCCGCACCGCCCGGTACTTTACAAAGAAACAATTCAATATCTGGCTCCCTCAAGCCCGAAGCGTTACCTGGATTGCACCGCCGGAGCTGGTGGTCATTCTGAAGGCATCCTGTCTGCAAGCTCTCCCTCCGGAAAACTGCTGGCACTGGACCTTGACCCCCAGGCGATAGAACTCACCAGGCAGCGTTTGGCTCCCTTCGGCAGCCGTGCAAATGTGGCTCATGCCTCCTATTTGCAAAGCGCCGAAATCCTTCGCCAACTCGGTTGGCAGGGCGTTGATGGGATCGTGATGGACCTGGGTGTGTCCTCCATGCAGCTTGACCAGAACGAACGCGGCTTTTCCTTCAGGCTTGATGGTCTCCTGGATATGCGCTTTGACCCTACACACGGTCAAACAGCCGCCGATCTGGTTAACACTCTGGATGAAACAGACCTGGCAGACATCATTTGGCGCTATGGGGAGGAACGCTATTCAAGGCGCATCGCCCGGGCAATTCTTAGAGCCAGACCACTTTACACAACCGGGGATTTGGCAGAGGTCGTTAGAGGCGCGCTTGGCAGAACCAAAGAAAAGCAAGACCCGGCGACCAGAACCTTTCAAGCATTACGAATTGCGGTCAACAATGAACTTAAGACCGTTGAACAGGCGATTCCAAGCCTGATCGAACTTTTACACCCTAACGGACGCCTGGCAGTGATCAGTTTTCACTCCCTGGAAGACAGATTGGTGAAGCAGGCTTTCAAGCGGGAAAGCATCGACTGCATCTGCCCACCTGAACAGCCGGTCTGCACCTGCGGGCATAAGGCAAGCGTCCGGATCTTAACCTCAAAACCGATCACCGCGGCGGAGGAAGAGGTCGAAAGCAATCCGCGGTCTCGCAGCGCGAAACTGCGTGTGGTAGAGAAAATATAGAGGAATGGCACGGAATCTGCATGGAAAAGGCTATGAAAAAGAATCTCTTACAAGCCTATAAACAAGCCCCCTGGCGCACACAGCTCCAATGGATTGGCATTTTTCTGCTCATCCTGGTTGGAATCGCGGTTGTGGCGGGTGTTTACCTGATGATCAGCGGTCGTGCCGCCGTTACAGGCAGGCATATTCAAAGCCTGGAATCGGATATCACCGCCCTGGAAATGGAAATCAACGACCTCCGGACCCAGTACGCCGAATTGTCTTCCGCAAGATCACTAAGCGAGCGTGCCGAAGATCTGAACATGAGCCTTCTGAATCCCCTCGAAGCTATGTATATTGAGGTGCCCGGATACGTGCCCCCTTCCGAGCCAAAGCTCGCCCCTCCCCCTTCAGTCGAAGAAATCAGCACGCCCGTGCTGCTGCCGGAATTTACCGCGTCCTTATGGGATTGGCTGCGGTTAAAAGTTTTTATCGAGCCGAGCCTTCCCGCTGAGTCAAGCGAAAGCAACCCCACGGAGATCGCGCCGGTTCCAACAGAGGTGGGTCAATGAAAACCACAAATTGGAATCGTTACGTCCTGATTTGCATCATTGTGAGTCTCTTTGCCGGCGTGGCTGGCTTCCAGCTCATTCGCATCCAAAACATCGAAGGCGCGAAGCAGATCATGGCAGACAGCGAAGCTTACCAGGGCATCAACCGCACGATCTACCCTGAACGCGGCAGCATCTACGACTCTGAAGGTCGCCTGCTGGCTGGAAACGAAGTAATCTATGAAGTTGGGCTGGATTTGCCCTCGATCACTCAACCAGAAACAATTGCTTCGGCGGTTTCGAGCGTTCTCGGGCTTGATTACACCACAGTTCTGGACTATGCAAAAAAGACATATGGCTATCTCGTGTTGGATGGTTTTGTCAGCAAAGATAAAATCGTCCAGTTCGAAGCAATGAAGGAAGATTACCTTTCGCGTAGTGTCAAGCGCGGCGAAGTGCGCCCTAATCTCGTGGGGCTGGTTTGGACCGCAAACAACAAACGCAGTTACCCCGAAGGCACCCTCGCCTCTAACATCCTGGGCTTTTACAGCTTTCTGGACCGGACCGACGGCATCGGTTATTTTGGCGTGGAAGAATCTTACGATAAGATGATGGCTGGCGAGCCCAAAGTGGTTTATTCGGCGATTGACCCGAACCTCCTGACCTCCATTGACGAAGTGGAGCCCGGGGTCACCGTCCAACTAACTATCAACCGCGAAATCCAGGCAATGACCGAGAAAAAACTGGATGAAGCAATCGAATGGTCCGGCGCTGAAAACGGAACCATCATCGTCTACGACCCTGAGACAGGTGAGATCATCTCGATGGCAACCACCCCTCGCCTGGACCCAAATGAATACTGGGACTATTCCTCGATATTCCCTGATTCCACACCATACAACGCCGCCATCAGCAGCACTTATGAACCCGGCTCCGTTTTCAAGGTCATCACCATGGCTGCGGGGTTAGACTCGGGTGTGGTTACCCCCGAAACCCTGTTCACCGACACCGGCGCAATCACTGTCGGCGGGGCTACCATCTACAACTGGAATATGGGCGGTTGGGGTGAAGTGGACATGACCGGCTGTATGCAGCACTCGCTGAACGTCTGCCTTGCCTGGATCGGAATGCAGCTTGGACCGGACACTTTTTACTCCTATCTGAAATCGTTCGGTTTTGACCGCAATACAGGCATCGACCTCGGCGGCGAAAGTCATTGGCCTCTCAAACTGCCCGGAGACGGTCTCTGGTACGAAGTTGACCTCGCGACCAACTCATTTGGGCAGGGTATTTCCGTCACCCCAATCCAGATGGTCACAGCAATTGGCGCCGTTGCCAACGACGGAAAGATGATGGCTCCCCATGTGGTCAAGGCGATGGTCATTGACGGAAAGCAGTACAATATTGATCCAGTTGTGCTCGGCACGCCAATCTCAGCAAACACTGCCCAAACGTTGACCTCCATGTTAGTGAACTCACTCGAAAACGAAGCTTCTAATGCCCTGGTCGAAGGGTACACCGTTGCAGGCAAAACCGGCACAGGTGAAATCGCCACACCCCTGGGCTACACCAGCAGCACCACCAACACTTCCTTCGTTGGCTGGGGACCGGCTGAAGATCCAAAATTCCTGGTTTATGTTTGGTTGGAAAAGCCTGAAATTTCCATCTGGGGTTCCGAAGTAGCCGCGCCTGTCTTCTCGGACCTGGTGTCGGATCTGGTTGTTCTGATGAACATCCCCCCAGACATTGTCCGCCATGTTGAAAAGCCTGTCGATTACAGGCTCGCGTTATCGGAGTAAGAACAATGTTGACTTTGAGCCATGTTCTAAAAGCCCTCGCTCCCTCTGCTGAATATCAGGTCCGGCAGGACTTCGAAATTTCCGGAGGATGCATTGATTCGCGATGTGCCTTCGAAAAGGGGCTTTTTGTGGCATTAAGCGGTGAAAACACGGACGGGCATCAGTATGTAGACCAGGCTTTCGCAAATGGGGCTGTTTTGGCTTTAATCGACCACGCCATCGAAAGCCGCTACCCGGTTGTGGACCTGAACCAACCGCGTTTCGAGCTCCCGGCGAGCACCCCCTTCAGCCTGCAAACTGCCAACGCGCTTCAAGCCCTGCAAACGCTGGCTAAGTATTGGCGCAGGCAGCATAACCTGGTTGTAATAGGCATAACGGGCAGCGTCGGAAAATCTTCCACCAAGGAACTTACCGCCTCGATCCTCTCGAATCACCTCAAAACCCTGAAAAACCAGGGCAACATGAACAACGAAATTGGTTTGCCCCTAACGCTGCTCTCCCTGACGGAGAAACACAAAGTGGCAGTGCTCGAAATGGGTTTCTATGTGGCAGGTGAAATCAAACTCCTCTGTGACATCGCCCAACCCCAGGTTGGGATTGTAACCAACATCGGAACGGTCCATGCGGAACGCGCTGGAACAATCGAAGCGATCGCCCAGGGGAAAGCCGAACTGGTCGAATCCTTGCCCGCCTCACCCTTGGGGCTGGCGATCCTCAATTACGATGACCCCTTTGTAAAAGATATGGCAGACCTCACCCAGGCTCGGGTTTTTTATTATGGGCTGGACCCACAGGCTGACCTTTGGGCGGACGAAATTGAAAGCCGTGGGCTGGAAGGCATTCGCTGCCGCATGCACTTGCGCGATGAGAGCCTCTATTTTACCGCGCCGCTGATTGGACGCCACTCTGTCTACACAATGCTGCGGGCAGCCGCGGTGGCGCTAAACCTGGGCATGGGCTGGGATTCCATCTTTGACGGTTTCAAGGATAACCGCGTAGAATTGCGCATCGTGACTACACGGACAAAAACCGGTGCCCTCCTGATCGACGACACCTACAACGCCTCCCCAGACTCAACCATGGCTGCCTTGAACCTTCTGGACGACCTCACCGGCCGCAAAGTGGCGGTTTTGGGAGATATGCTTGAGCTCGGCAGATACGAAGAAGCCGGTCACAACAAAATCGGCATGCGTGCCTCCGAAGTAGCGGACGAGATCGTGCTCGTTGGCACACGCAGCTTGATAACGCGCGATGCCGCTTTGGAAAACGGCTTTCCAGCCGGAAATATTCATTGGTTCAGCGACTCCATCGGGGCAACCGACTACTTGCGAGAAAACCTGAAATCCGGGGATATTGCCTTGGTCAAAGGTTCGCACAGCATGCACATGGAAAAAATCATTACAGCATTGGAGGATATATCCTAATGCGAGGCTCCGCGCTTGCAATCGCAATCAGCAGCATCAGCTTTCTGCTAACCGTCATCTGGGGCAGCCCGTTTATCCGTTTGCTCCGGAAGCTGAACATCGGCAAGATCATCCGCATCGATGTGCCAGCTTCACACATGGCGAAGATGAACACCCCCACCATGGGCGGTTTCATGTTCCTGCTTCCAGTCACGCTGTTGACGGTCATCCTGAACGCGGTTTCCCTTTTCGGCTCCCAGTTGATTGGCTCCTCCATTTTGGTGCCGTTGGCTGCCATGTGGGGTTTCGCGTTGATCGGCGCGATTGATGACTGGGAAGGCATCCGCGGTCCAAGGCGCGGGCTCGGCATGCGGGGCAGGACGAAATTCCTGCTGCAGTGCATTGTGGCGCTCGTGATTGCCTACGCCCTCAAGGAGATCCTGGTGGTCCCCCACCTTCTCTGGCCCACCGCCCTGGCTCCGATTAACCTGGGCTGGTTTTATCTTGTGATAGCCGCCTTCTTCATCGTTGCCTATTCAAACGCCATCAACCTCACCGATGGAATCGACGGGCTTGCCGGCATGATTTCAATCGCCGCCTTTGGCGGATACGGCATCATCGCCCTCGTGCAAGGTCAGGTTTACCTCGGCAGGTTCTGCTTCTGCATCATTGGCGCTTTGGCTGGTTTTTTGTGGTTCAACGGCAAACCAGCCGCGCTCTACATGGGCGATACTGGTTCCCAGGCTTTGGGAGCCACCCTTGCGGTGATCGCCCTGATGACCGGACGCTGGCTGTTCCTGCCTCTGATCGCGATCATTCCGACCGCGGAAGTATTGAGTGTAATCATCCAGGTGCTTTACTTTAAAGCAACCGGAGGAAAACGGATTTTCAAAAAGACCCCAATCCACCATCATTTCGAGATGATCGGTTGGGATGAGAACCAGATCGTGATGCGCTTTTGGCTGATTGAGCTGATTGGCGCCATGCTGGGGCTTAGCCTGGCATTTATAAGCTAATGAAAACAAATTATGTAGGAAAAAAAGTAATCGTTATCGGAGCCGCCCGTCAGGGTTTGGCTATTTCGCGTTTCCTCTCAAACAGAGGCGCTCAGGTCATCCTGACGGATAACCGACCCGCCGCAGCGCTTGCCTTCGCAAATGCCTCCCTGGCGGATTTGCCGGTTGAGTTCGCCTTTGGCGGTCATCCCGATAGCCTGCTGGAAGGCGCAGACCTCGTCTGCGTTTCTGGCGGCGTTCCTCTGACCATCCCCTTCCTGACAGCCGCGCGAAACCAGGGAGTACAGCTCAGCAATGATTCCCAGATTTTTCTTGAGGAATGCCCGGCGCCGGTGATCGGCATCACTGGTTCCGCTGGCAAGAGCACCACTACCGCCTTGGTTGGATTGATGGCGCAAAAGCACTTCGAAGTAAAGAACAGTAAGCACCGCGCCTGGGTTGGCGGAAATATCGGCAACCCACTGATCGAAGACCTCGACAAAATGGACGAGGACGATCTGGCGGTGATGGAGCTTTCGAGCTTCCAACTCGAACTCATGTCCACCTCGCCCCAGGTGGCGGCGGTCTTGAACATCACCCCCAACCACCTCGACCGCCACGGCTCCATGCAAGCCTACATAGAAGCAAAATCGCGCATCTTGCGCTTCCAGCACCAGGGTGATGTGGCAATTTTGAACCGTGACGACCAGGGTTCGTGGGATTTGCTCGACCAGGCTCGTACAGATGTCATCAGTTTCGGCATGAAAGCTCCAGGTCGCCGCGAAAACGGCACCTTCATCGAAAACAATCAGATCATGCTGCAAATCGGCAAAGATAAACTCAAAATGCTCCCGATCGACTGGATCAACCTCCGCGGAGAGCACAACCTCTATAACGTCCTCGCAGCCTGCGCGATTGCGGCTGGCGCGACGATCAGCCTTCCCGGTATTCAACTCGCTGTCGAAACCTTTGACGGTGTTCCCCACCGGCTGGAGCTGGTCAGAGACCTCAACGGCGTTCGTTGGTACGACGACTCGATCGCGACCGCCCCCGAACGCACTATCGCCGCGATCAACTCCTTCGATGAGCCGATTGTCCTCTTGCTCGGCGGACGGGATAAAAACCTCCCCTGGGACAAGCTCGCGCAGCTAATCCGCAGACGCGTCTCGCGCGTGGTCATCTTCGGCGAAGCCGGCGACCTGATCGCCGAAGCCATCGGACCCAAAAAACCCGGTCAGGCGATGCGATCGGTCGTCCGCTGCGCCACGCTGCAAGAAGCCATCAAAACAGCCCATAACCAGGCAGAGGCAGGAGATGTTGTTTTGCTTTCGCCCGGCGGCACGAGCTACGACGCGTTCAAGGACTTTGAGGAACGAGGTCAGGCATTCAGAGAATGGGTGAACCAACTATGATCAACGCAGTCACTCCAAAACCCCACCGCCGCGGCAATGTGCAATCCCTATCCTTTGATGTTGGGCTGCTGGTAATCATCGCCAGCCTCTTGGTGATCGGTCTGCTGATGGTGTACTCCGCCAGTTGGGATGTTTCATTGTCGGCTTATGCCAGCGAAAACTACATCTTCCTGAGACAGGTGCTTTGGGTGGTGCTCGGCATAGTCGGCGCTGCAGTTTTGAGCTTCTTTGATTACCACCGCTTCCGACGGTGGGTTGTGCCGATGATGCTGGGAGTCATCCTTATGCTGCTCGCGGTTTTGGTCATTCGGGAAGTACGCTACAACTCATCGCGCGCCCTGGTGGAGGGATCGGTTCAGCCGGCTGAATTCGCCAAACTTGTATCCATCCTTTACATCTCTGTCTGGCTCACCAACAAAAAAGACATGCTGAAAGATTTCAAAAATTATCTTCTGCCGCTTTCTTTTGGGACTGGTTTCGTGGTGGCGCTCATTCTCGCCCAGCCAGACCTCAGCGCGGGGTTAACGGTATTGGTGTTGGGAATTCTGCTGCTCTTCCTGGCAGGCGGCGACTGGAAACACATCGCGATTGTCGTGCTGGTTGGTGTTTTGGGTTTCTTCCTCCTGATCAACGTCATGCCGACTGGTAAGATCCGTTTCGCTCAGTACCTTTCCGGGCTTGAAAACCCGACCGAAAGTTCCTACCATATCCGCCGCACCTACGAGGCAATCATTAAAGGCGGAGTTTTTGGCGTAGGTCTTGGCAAGGCAAACACCAAATTCACTGGTCTGCCCCTCCCCCATACTGACAGCATTTTTGCGGTTTTGGCGGAAGAAACCGGTATTGTCGGCGCCATGCTGGTAATCGGGCTCTATGCCCTCTTGATCTGGCGCGGGCTCAAAATTGCCCGAAACGCCCCGGACCAACTTGGTTCACTACTGGCTTTCGGTCTGACCGGTTGGATCGTGATTGAAGCAATGATCAACGTATGGGTTATCGTCGGCTTGTTGCCATTTGCGGGAAACGCCCTGCCCTTCATCAGCGCGGGCGGGTCGAGCATGGTGACTTCGCTGGCTGCAGTTGGCATCATAATGAATGTTGCCCGCCAGGGTCTGAGCGGTGCTGCCTCGGAAAGGAGTAATACCAGTGCGACTGTTGATTTGCGCAGGCGGGACTGGCGGCGGAGTGTATCCGGCGCTGACCGTTACGGAGAGACTGAATGATGACACAGACATTCTGTGGGTCGGCAGCGAAAGCGGCATGGAAGCTGAGCTTGTCGCAAAGGCAAACTTGCCGTTTCGCGGCATCCGCGCGGCTGGAGTCCACGGTATTTCCATCAGGCAATTGCCTGGAAATCTGGTGAAATTATGGCAAGGGTACAGACAGTCAGTCCAAATTCTGAAGGATTACAAGCCCGACGTGATGATGTTCACGGGCGGCTATGTGGCAATCCCGATGGCTTTGGCTGGTCTGAAAATCAAAACCCTGCTCTTTGTGCCCGATATCGAACCCGGGCTGGCTCTAAAGACGCTGGCTCGTTTCGCGGACAAAATTACGGTGAGTGTGGAGGCTTCCCGCGTGTTTTTCAACAGGAAGGAGATTGTTGAAGTGACCGGCTATCCCTTGCGTAAAGACCTGATGAGATGGACCAAACCCGAAGCCCTCGCGTACTTTGGCTTTTCTGACGAAAAACCTGTAATCTTGTTCACTGGCGGCAGCAGCGGCGCGCGCTCCATCAACAAAGCCGTCATCGCCACCCTTGACCAGCTCCTTCAGCACTACCAGGTGCTGCACCTGACAGGTCACCTGGATTGGGAGACCGTAAAAACCGCAACCGCCAACCTGCCCCAGAGTTACCAGGCTTTTCCCTACCTTCATGAGATGGGTGCAGCCTACGCCGCGGCAGATCTCGTGATTTCCCGCGCTGGAGCTTCCGTGTTGGGAGAATACCCCTTCTTCGGGCTGCCCGCCATCTTGGTGCCATATCCACATGCGTGGCGCTACCAAAAAGTCAACGCCGACTATCTTGTGGAACGTGAAGCCGCGGTTTTGCTCGAAGACCAATACCTGCAAAGTCAGCTCCTCGCGCAAATCGACACCCTAATCCAGGATACGGCACGCTTCCAGCACATGCAGCGGGCAATGAAATCACTTGCCCAGCCCCAGGCAGCCGAACATATCGCCAATTTGCTTTATGAAATGGCGGAGGGATAGGAGTAGCTATGGTTACGCTCAACATCCTGTTCACCATTTTTGTCGTCCTCTTTGCCGTGATTGGGGCTGTTCGCGGAATGCGCAAGGAGCTGGTGGTGACCGTTTCGGGAATTCTGGCTCTGTTCATCATCCAGGAAGTCATCCCCCGCCTGATCGGCGATATCGATGGCACAAAAGTGCTCTACCTCGACATGATGGTCCTGTTTGTCTGCGGTTTCTTGGGTTACCAGACGCCAGCGTTTCGCCGTCTGTCCGAGACCGGTCGCTTCAACCGCGACACCCCGGTGGACTTTATCCTGGGAGCTGTGTTCGGGGCTCTGAACGGCTACTGGCTGATTGGCTCAGCCTGGTATTTCATCGACAAAGCTGGGTATCCGTTCAAATGGATCATCGCGCCAGACGCGGGTACTGAATTCGGACAGAAAGCGATTGAGCTCCTGCAAAACCAGGTGCCAGCACGTCTTGCGGGCAACAACCTTTACATTGCATTAGCGATCGCGGTAATTATATTGATCGGAGTGATGCTCTGATGAAAAAAGTACACTTCATCGGAATTGGCGGAACAGGCATATCAGCCATCGCCCTTCTGCTGCTTGAAAAAGGCTGGCAGGTTAGCGGCACGGATAAGTCCGCTTCACGCTACTTCGATGCGGTTTCAGCCAAAGGCGCCCGCACAATTCTTGGCCACAGCCCCGAGCTCGCGCTGGAAGCGGACGTAATTGTCCGTTCTTCGGCGGTCCATGATGACGACCCCGAAGTGCTTGCCGCTCGCGAAAAAGGTATTCCGGTGTTAAAACGGAACCAATTCTTGCCGGAACTGACCGCGGGTTACCAGACCCTCGCCGTGGCAGGCTCCCACGGCAAGACCACCTGCACCGCCATGCTTGTCACGCTGCTTCTGGGGCTGGGCATGGACCCAAGCTTTATTCTTGGCGCGCAAATCCGACCGCTGGCAACGAACGCCCACGCCGGCACGAGCAACATCTTCGTGATTGAAGCAGATGAATACGACAACATGTTCCTTGGCTTAAATCCCAAAGTCAGCCTGCTGACGAACATCGAATACGACCACCCGGACTTCTTCCCCACCCCGAAAGATTATGATCAGTCTTTTGCGGAGTTCATTCGCCGCACGCAACCGGGCGGGGCTGTAATTGCCTGCGCGGAAGATGCGGGCGTGGGCAACTTGCTCGCGGAAAACCAGTTTGAGGACATATCCATCCTGACCTATGGCTACACCGCGGATTGCACATATGCCATCCAGAACGAGCAGTGGAACGGCGAAGGTTACGACTTCACCCTGGTCCACACCCCTTCCAGGGAAAGCCTCGGTACCTTCTCATTGCACTTGCCCGGTCGGCACAACCTGCTCAACGCGGCTGGTGCCTTGGCGGTCCTGCACCAACTCGGGCTAAACGCCTCCTCCGCCAACAAGAGTCTGGCGGCGTTTGTGGGCACCGAACGGCGTTTCGAACAGGTCTGCCGCAGGGCTGACACTCTGGTGATCAACGACTATGGTCACCACCCCACCCAGTTGGACCTAACCCTCCAGGCTGCCCGGGAGCTCTATCCAGACCACCGCCTGTGGGCAGTCTGGGAACCGCACACCTTCTCGCGGACGGATCGCATGCAGGCTGCCTTCACCGCCGCCCTACAGCGGGCGGACCGGGTTGTAATCCTGCCGACTTATGCCGCCCGAGAAACAGTTCAAACGGACACCCCCCGCCAAATCGCGGAGAGTATCCCCGAAGCCAAAGCCGCTTACTTCGCGAGTTTTGCGGAAGCCGCGGATTACATCGCGAAAGAAGCTCAGGGGCTGAACGCGGTAATCGTCTTCTCAGCAGGCAAGGGTCCCGAATTTACGGACATACTTTGCGCCAAACTGGAAACAAGGGGGCAGAATGACTGAACTTCCGCTTCGTAAACTCCAGGCTCTGTTTGGCGATCAACTGCAGGAAAGCGTTCGGATGGCAAATTACACCACCACCCGCGTCGGCGGTCCGGTCGGTGGAATGATTTCAGTCCACACAGCCGACGATATGCGCCGAGCTGTCAGGATCTTGTGGGAGCTCAACGTACCCTTCCGCATCCTTGGAAGCGGTTCCAACATGCTTGTCAGCGATTCAGGATACAAAGGCGTAATGGTGCACAACCGCTGTCACAACGTCCGAATTGACACCAAAACCGACCAGCCGGTTATTTTCGCGGAAGGCGGCGCCAACCTCGGCGCGGTTTCCAGACAAGCCAGCCTGAGAGGGGTTTCGGGCTTCGAGTGGGCAAACAGCATCCCCGGCACAGTCGGTGGAGCGGTTTACGGCAACGCTGGCGCGCATGGTTCGGATGTCTCCAAATGTCTGATAACCGCGCAGGTCATTTCGAAAGCTGGAGGCGAGCAAGCTCTGAACAGCGAAGGCATGGGTTTCCTCTATCGCTCAAGCAAGTTCAAGCGCAGCGGCGAAGAAATGGTCATCTTGAGCGCCAGTTTTAAAGGCACAAAGGTGGAACCCGAAGTAACCCAGCGGCTGCTTGAGGAACTGACGGAGAAACGCCGCCAGACTCAACCCGTTGGTCCTTCCTTCGGTTCGACCTTCAAGAACCCCAAAGGCGACTTTGCAGGCCGTCTGTTGGAAGCCGCGGGAATGAAAGGCGCGACCTCAGGGCATGCATCAATCAGCACCGTCCACGCGAATTTCATTTTGAACGACGGCGAAGCCATCGCCCAGGATTACTACCGGCTAATCCGACTGGCACAAAAAACAGTGAAAGAGCAATTTGATGTCGACCTGAACCTCGAGATCGAATTGTTAGGTGAATTTGAAGATGACTGATAGATTGAACCTGGTTTTGATTTTTGGCGGTCGCTCCGGCGAACATGCCGTCTCGCTGAACTCAGCGCAGTCTGTTCTGAACGCGCTGGATGAGTCGAAGTATCGGATTTTCCAGGTCGGGATCACCACCGACGGGCTCTGGCTCTACGGTCCGGATGCCCATCAGGCATTCCGCGAAGGCAATTTTGGCTCACTTTCCGAAGCGCTTGTGCTCAATGATTCCGGCAAACCCTATCTCTACACCCGCACAGGAAACCAGCTCGAAAGAATTACCCCCATCGATGTCGCCTTCCCGGTGCTACACGGCACTTTCGGCGAGGATGGAACCATCCAGGGTCTGTTCGAAATCCAAAATTGTGCTTATGTTGGCGCGGGTGTGCTTGGCTCCTCCGTGGCAATGGACAAGGCAGTCTGCAAACACGTGATGGAATCAATTGGCATTCCCGTGTTGGATTACGCCGTCTTTACCCGCCGCGCCATTCAGGAAAGCCTGTCAGAAACCATCGAAAAAGCGGAAGCAGTTGCCCCCTACCCGCTGTTTGTCAAACCAGCCAACCTCGGCTCATCCGTCGGCATCAACAAAGCTCGCAATCGTGAGCAGCTCACACTCGCGCTGCAGGAAGCAGCCCGCTTTGACCGCCGCATCCTGGTTGAGCGTGGGATTTCTCCGAGAGAAATCGAAATCAGCGTCTTGGGCAACTCAGAAGTTGAATGCACAGTTCCCGGTGAGATCGTTCCAGGCGATGAGTTTTACACCTACAAAGACAAGTACCAGTCCGGCGACCCCGAAGTCGCCATTCCGGCTCCCCTTTCAGAATCCTTGTCATCCCTCCTTCAGGAGTACGCGGTTGCGGCTTTCAAAGCCATCGACGGCGCGGGGCTTGCCCGGGTGGATTTTCTGATTGACAAAGTTACTGGCGAAGCATACTTCAATGAAATTAACACCATGCCTGGTTTCACTCAAATCAGCATGTACCCGAAACTGTGGCTCTACTCCGGCTTAAGCTACGCCGGATTGGTGAACCGCCTGGTGGAGCTGGCGCTCACGCGAAAAGCCGAACAGGATGAAACCATCAGGAAGTACGAGGAATAAGATGGCAAGCGGATCCAACCGAACTACAAGGGCAGATGAGGTGCGAGCCCGCCGGAAAATAGAACCGGTGCGGCGCAAACCCATCCCAAGCAACCCTTCGGCGCGTGCCTCAAGGGACGTCCAAAACGCTTCAAAGGTTGTAACCCGCCGGTCTTACACCAGCACGCAATACAACCGTACAGCAGCTACGCGCAACCGTTCACGCGTCTACATGCCCACCGGCACACCCGGCAGCGAAGTTCGCCTGCCTGCCCTACCCCAGTTTCACCTGAGCTGGCGTCTGCTTTCGGGCTTAATTGCCGTCGGGATGATCGTGCTGCTGTTTCTGATGGGGACCTCCACCGCCTTCGCTGTCGACCAGGTGAACCTGAGCGGTGGCATTCGTGTACCAGCCGAGGAAATAAGCCAGAGGCTGGACCTGCAAGGCGAATCGATCATCAAAATTATCCCCGCTGAAATCGAAAACCAGATCCTCGAAGCTTTCCCGGACATCAAATCCGTTGAGGTATCGATCAGCATGCCCTCAGAGATTGGCATCGTGATCCAGGAACGCATTCCCGCGATTCTGTGGCTCAAAGACGAAGAAATCACCTATTGGATCGACCAGGACGGCTTTGCTTTCACCGTCCGCGGGGAAGCCACCCTACCGATCAGGGTTTATGCCAACACCGAGCCGCCCCACCCGCTTGGATGGGTCTCTCCGGAGCTGCAGCTCGATGATACCGCAACCGAACCCACCGAAACTCTGCCGTTTGTGGACCCCGCTTTTGTCTCGACGGTGCAAAAACTGAACAGCATCAAACCCGCCGAAAGTCCCATGCTCTATGACAAAGAGAACGGGCTTGGCTGGCTGGACCCCCACGGCTGGCAGGTGTACTTCGGCGATGACGACGAAAACATTGATATGAAACTGCTTGAGTACTCCCGGATTGTTGAAGTCATACTGGATAGAAACTTGCAACCCGTTTTAATCAGCATGGAATTTCTACACGCACCTTATTATCGTTTGGAGCATTGACATGGAAGAAGAACCGATTGTTGTTGGTATAGATGTTGGCACTGCAAAAGTTTGCAGTCTTGTTGCCAGAGTCGAGAATGGCAGTAATCTGCGCATCCTCGGCGTTGGCATTGAACCCTCCAAAGGCATTCGCAAAGGGATCGTAACCGATATCAGCGCTGCCTCAGAATGTATCGCGCGTTCTATCGAAAAGGCGGAGAGAACCTCCGGTTTCGAGATCAACTCCGCGATTGTCAACCTGGCTGGAACGCAAGTCTCATCCACGATAAGCAAAGGTGCGGTCGGAATTTCTGGTCGTGTAATCCACCAGGAAGATGTCTATCGTGCGTTGGAATCAGCCCAGATGATTGCTGTACCGCACAACCGCGAGGTTGTCCATGTGATTCAACGCGGTTTCAATGTGGATGGTCAGGAAGGCATCCGCCAACCGGTTGGTATGCACGCCTTCGGAATGGAAGTGGAAGCCCATATCATTACCAGTGCCGCCTCTTCAATGGAAAACCTCCGCCAGACGATTTCGGTGGCAGGTATCGAGGTTTCACAGTTCGTACTCAACCCCCTCGCTTCGGGCGAGAGCGTCCTTTCCGAAACCGAACGTGAAATGGGCGTGGCGGTGATTGACCTCGGCGAAGGCACAACAAGCGTGGCTATTTACGTCAAAGGCGATGTTTTCCACGCCAATGTCCTCGGCATCGGCGGCGATCTCGTAACCTCCGATATTGCCCAGGGGCTTCGCCTGCCGCTCGAGGTAGCGGAAGAGGTCAAACTCAAACACGGCTATGCCGTCCTCGATGACATTCGCGAGGATGAATTCTTCAACGTGATTACCTTCGGCTCCGAACAGAGCACAAAAGTTGACCGCCGTGAGCTGGTCAACATTATCGAAGCCCGCGTGGAAGAAATCTTTATGATGGTCCACCAGGAAATCAAACACTCCGGCTACGACTCCCTCCTGCCGGCAGGTTTGGTCCTGACCGGCGGGGGCAGCCAGCTTCCCGGCATTCGAAAACTGGCGAGTAAAGTGATTGGTCTGCCTGCTCGGATCGGCAAACCAGAGCGCATGGTCGGTCTTACCGACCAAATTTCAAGCCCGGCATACGCCACCAGCATTGGACTGCTGGATTGGGGCATTCTTTTCAGTGAAACAACCCAGATCGCTATTGATGGATCTGGAAATTCGCACCGAACCAACAATAAAGCCAAAGCGGATGGCATTATGCAGTGGCTCAAGCGAATGTTGCCATAAATTATCAGAGAGCACATTGATAGAGGAGATCAAAATGGAAGCAAAACAAACTGAATCATTTGCAAGAATCAAAGTCGTCGGCATCGGCGGCGGCGGATGCAACGCGGTCAATCGCATGATTGCCGAAGGGCTGCAAGGCATCGAATTTATTTCCATCAACACAGACGCGCAGGCACTGCTCAAATCGCAAGCCCAAACGCGTGTTCGCATCGGCGACAAGTCCACACGCGGTCTTGGCGCTGGCGGCGACCCAAAAATCGGCCAAGCTGCGGCTGAAGAATCAGCCGAAGAGCTGTACGAAGTGCTCAAAGGCGCGGACATGGTCTTTGTCACCGCTGGTCTTGGCGGCGGCACTGGCACCGGCGCGGCACCTGTGGTCGCGCAGATTGCCAAGGAAATCGGCGCCCTAACGATCGGCGTTGTGACCCGTCCATTCTCCTTCGAAGGCGCCCACCGCTCCCGCTCAGCCGAGCAAGGAGCCATGCGGCTCAAAGAACACGCCGATACCCTCATTGTGATCCCTAACGATCGCCTGCTGCAAATCGTCACCAAGAACGTCGGATTGAACGACGCCTTCCGCATGGCTGACGACGTGCTGCGCCAGGGCATCCAGGGCATCTCTGAACTGATCACCATCCCGGGTCTGATCAACCTCGACTTCGCGGATGTGCGCACAATTATGTCCGAAGGCGGCGCGGCTCTTATGGCTGTCGGTCAGGCATCCGGTGAAGACCGTGCCAAGATTGCGGCTGAGCAGGCAATTTCAAGCCAACTGCTGGACGTTACCATCAATGGAGCCCGCGGTATCTTATTCAATGTGACCGGCGGCAGCAACCTCTCACTATACGAAGTCAACCAGGCTGCCGCGATTATCAAGGAAACCGCCAGCCCGGACGTGAACCTAATTTTTGGCGCGGTTGTCGACGAAAACATGGGTGATAACATCCGCATTACCGTGATCGCCACTGGATTTGACCGCGCGACGTCTCCCCAGGAGGCGGAGCCCGCTTTTTTTCGCCAGGAGACTCCCCGTCCCCAACAGGACCGGCTAAGCACTTACGATTCCCAGGCGAAAACCGTTCCTAACACCCAGCCAGCTCAGGCGAAGAAGCAGGAAGAGTATGTATACAGCAGCGAAGTAGACATCACCCTCCCCGCGTTTGTCAGGCGAGAATTAAGTAAACGCTCAAACCAATAATTTGTTCAGGATCTCCTGATTGTGCTGAATCGGATCTTCCTTTGATTTTTCAGAGGAAGATCCATGGCAAATTAGCCAAAGATCCCATATCTGGATTAATCTCCAAAGCAATTTCGCCTGCCCGGCAGCATGCCGTCATTTTTGGGGGTAAAACCAAATACCATTCACTGTATGAAATTCCCAGGATTGACAGAATTTGCACAAGGTTTCGCGCTGGTTTACCCCGCTAAATCCCGCTCTGGGTTTTAGGAAAAGCGCTGATTTTCTCTTTTCTGTCGATAAATGCCAATTCTACGCGAAAGAAAATCCCAACTCTTAAATAATCCAAAATTTTAAGGTTGTTAACCTTATTTTCCTTGTCTATTCCAACCCCCTGTGTTAAAATCCTGATACTAAATGTAGGGGTTATTAACGGCAGCCCCCCATATATAGGGGCTCGGTTTTTAATAGGAGTTAATGAATGAAGTGCCCGTTCTGCCAATCTACTGATTCCAGTGTCGTAGACACCACCAAAGACGTCAACCACGGCACGATCCGCCGCCGACGTGAATGCGACCAATGCCATCAACGATTCAGCACCATTGAACGGACGATTATGAGCACTCCCCTCCTGATTAAACGAGATGACACGCGCGAGGAGTTCGACCGCGAAAAGCTGCTCGCCGGTCTAAGAACCGCCTGCGCAAAGCGCCCGGTTTCGGCTGCCGCTCTGAATAACCTGGTGAACGAAATTGAAGCGGAATTACAAAAAAGAGGGCGGTCTGAGGTCAATTCGCGCGTTGTAGGCGACCTGGCAATCAAGGGGCTGTTAAAACTTGACCATATTGCTTACATCCGTTACGCGTCTGTTTACTTGCGCATGGACGATCTACACTCCATCCGCGATGAGATCGACCACCTGCTTACTGAAGAAGATTAATAACACGAACAACAGAGGACTACTATGCCTGAACCGACAGTCAACCACTCCGGATTACTCCAAACTCCTCCAATTCCGGAGAGTCTGGATAAAATCGACCTAACCGAAAATTCCCGCCAGGTGCTGGCAAAACGCTACCTGCGCCGTGGAAAGGACGGACAACCCATCGAAAGCGTGGATGAGATGTTTTGGCGGGTAGCCTGGCATGTGGCGGACGTTCCCGAACGCGAACATGACCAACAAGCTCTTGCAGAAACCTTCTACGACATGATGGTTTCAAAATCGTTTTTTCCGAATTCTCCAACCTTCACCGGCGCGGGAACTCCGCTTGGGCAGTTGGCTGCATGCTTCGTTCTGCCGATCTCCGATGACATGGGCAGGGCTTCGGATGGGATTTTCAGCACCCTGCGCAACGCAGCCCTCATCCAACAGACCGGCGGCGGAAATGGGTTTAACTTCTCGCGCCTTCGTCCGCAGGGTTCGATTGTCAACACCTCCGCCGGGCAGGCAACCGGTCCAGTGGGTTTCCTCAAAGTCTACGACGACGCCTTTGGCGAAATCGCCCAGGGCGGCACACGCCGCGGAGCGAACATGGGCGTTTTGCGCGTGGATCATCCGGACGTGGAAGCCTTTATCCAGTGCAAAACAAGCGAAATGGCAATCACCAACTTTAACATTTCGCTCGGAATCACCGATGCCTTCATGCAGGCTGTCGAAGACGATGCCGATTGGGATCTGCGTTTCCCGGACGTCCATGACCCGGCATACAAGAAGTTCCACGGCACCATCGATACGGCCGAAAAAGCTGGCGTGCCCGTCAAAACCATAAAGACCGTCAAAGCGCGCAAAATCTTCAACCTTTTCGTCCAACAGGCGCACCATAACGGCGAGCCTGGCGCGCTTTTCCTCGACGCCGCGAACCGCTACAACCCCGTTCCCCATCTTTATGAACTCGAAGCTACGAATCCCTGCGGCGAACAATGGCTTGGTCCTTACGAAAATTGCTGCCTTGGTTCGATCAACCTTGCCCAGATGCTCGGAGAAAATGGATTGGTCGACTGGGAAAAGTTGCGCCGGATGACTAAAACCGCCACGCGCTTCCTGGACCACGTCGTGGATAAAAACGCCTATGTTCCAGCCGTCCCCGAATTAAAAGAAGCCGCCCATAAAGCAAGGCGAATCGGGCTCGGGATTATGGGGCTGGCAGACCTAATGTACCACTGCGGCGTGCGCTACGGTTCCGATGAATCCCTCGAATTCTGCGGTCAGGTGATGGAGTTTATTCGCTACTTCACCATGGAAACCAGCATTGAAATGGCTCAGGCGCTTGGCGCATTCCCCGCCATCAAAGGCAGTATCTACGACCCCGAAAACCTCACCTGGCAGGCACCCACTCCCCTCTTGCCATACAAGCGCGACTGGCATCGACCAAATTTGGACTGGCAGCGGATCATCGATGGGATCAAAGCCCACGGCATTCGCAACGCCGCCCAGACGACCATCGCCCCCACCGGCACAATCGGAACCGTGGCTGGCTGTGAAGGCTACGGCTGCGAACCTGTCTTCGCCCTGGCTTACGTCCGGCATGTTAACGACAATGGCAAGGACCTGCTGTTAAATTACGTCAGCCCGTTCTTCCAGGATGCAATCAATGCCGCCAATCTGCCCGATGAAACCAAAGAGCAGATCATCAAACAGGTGATAGACCAAGGCTCCTGCCAGCACATCGAGCAGCTTCCGCAGCACATTCGCAATGTTTTCGTGGTTTCATCTGATATCACCTCCGATGAACACATCCACATCCAGGCGGCTCTCCAAAGCTTTGTCGATAACAGCCTCAGCAAAACCATCAACTTCCCCGAAGGCACAACTGAAGAAGAAGTTAGCGCGGCTTTCATGACAGCCTGGAAGCTGGGCTGCAAGGGGATTACGGTCTACATCACTGGTTCGCGCGATAAAGTCGTGCTCGAAACCAACGCCACCAAAGAAAAGAAGGAAGGCGGGTCCTTGCCCACCCCAACCCTCTACGAAGGTGGCATGGAGACACAACTCACCCTCTGGAAAGACAGCAAGAAACCCCGCCCTCGGACGCTCCACGGTTATACCTATTCCATTGAGACACCGCTTGGCAAGACGTTTGTCACCATCAACGAAAATGGCGACTCCCAACCCTTTGAGGTATTCGTCAACACCGCCAAAGCCGGCTCGGAAACCGCCGCCCACTCCGAAGCAATAGGGCGCCTGATCTCATACATTCTCCGCCTCGCTTCACCCATTGAGCCGCGCGAACGTCTGAAACTGGTGATGGAACAATTGGCAGGCATCGGTGGCGGCAGGTCGCTTGGTTTCGGTCCAAACCGCGTGCGCTCACTTCCGGACGGTATCTCGAAGGCGCTGGACGAGTACCTCTACCAGCAGCACTGGGAGAAAGAAGAGACCGCCTCGGAGCAGCCATATGTGCAAATTCCCATGCCCGGAATCGATTCTCCCATCCATAAAATTGGTGAACTCTGCCCGGAATGTGGTCAGGCAACCATGATCAACGAGGAAGGCTGCCGCAAATGTTACACCTGCGGACACAGCGAGTGTTAGAAGGTAATCAGGTAAGTATCCTGCCAATGAATTAACTTACCAAAATACAAAAAAGCCTTGCATCTTGCGTCAATTAACATTGACAAGAAAAGGTCATCATGTGATAATAAACGCGCGCGCAGCTTGGGTGCCCCCCTCACCCAAGCTGTGCGCATTTAACGCTAAGTTAATCCTGCCATTCCAATTCCCACTCACCAATAATCACGCTATCGCCTTCCTGGATGCCCGCTGCCCGTAACGCCTTTTCAACCCCAAGCCCAGCCATCAGCTTCTGGAAGCGTCGGACCGATCCGGGTTGATCAAAATACGTCATTGCGGCAGCTTTCTCAATCCGTGCCCCCGAGACCACATAACCATCCTCAGTTTTCTCAATCTCAAACGCGTTCGGGTCAACTTCCGCCCGATAAACCGGCATCTCGACCTCTTTTTCCTCTTCAGGGAGTTCACCGAGGGTCCTGAACACCTTCCACATCAATTCTTTAAGATTAAACTGGCTGACCGCCGAGACAGGCATCAACTCCACTCCACGGCTTTCAAACTCCACCCGCAGCGGCTCATACTTCTCGACCACATCAGGAAGGTCCATCTTGTTCAAAACAACAATCTGAGGCCGCTTCCCGAGCAAGTCGTCAAAAAGCTCCAGCTCAGCGTTGATTGTCTGGTAATCCTCCAAAGGGTCCTCAGAAAGACCGTCCAAAACGTGAATAAGGATGCGTGTCCGTTGGATGTGGCGTAAGAAATCGAAACCAAGGCCAATGCCCATCGAAGCGCCTTCAATCAAACCCGGGATATCCGCCATAACAAAGCTGCTGTCCGGGTCCAACTGAACCACACCAAGGTTAGGTTCAAGCGTCGTAAAAGGGTAGTTCGCGATCTTGGGTCTGGAGTTCGTTGTTGCGGCTAAAATGGACGATTTTCCGGCATTAGGCAGCCCAACCAGCCCAACATCCGCAATCAACTTTAACTCAAGCCTCAGGTTGAATTCCTGCCCGGGCTCGCCTTTTTCCGCTGTTAGCGGCATCTGGTTGCGGCTGGTGGCGTAATGCTGATTGCCCTTGCCGCCCCGGCCCCCTTTGGCAACAACCATCCTCTGTCCCGGCGAAACGAGGTCGCCCATCAACTCCGCCTTGTCGTCATCATAGATGGCGGTACCAGGCGGAACCCGGATAATCAGGTCATCCGCGGAACGGCCCGTTTGGTTGGATGGTCCTCCGTTTTTACCCGGGGACGCAAAGAAGTTTTCATTTTGCCGAAAATGGCTCAGGGTGTTCAGCGTCGGAACAACCTCAAAAATCACGTCGCCGCCCCGACCTCCATCCCCCCCATCAGGACCCCCGCGTGGACGATACTTTTCGCGGTGCATATGCACCATTCCATCGCCGCCCTTACCAGACGCGATTTTTATTAGAACAGAATCGATAAACATAGCTTCTCTTTCGTTATTGGTTAGGGAGAGTTTATCACAATCCCAACCCGGTTTGCAGAGGGTCAGCTCGATAAAACCCTCCTTAAAGAAACAACCGGTCAGGAATCTGACCGGTTGTCTTCATTTCATGAACCTACTTGCCGAACTTATTCCTCAGGATATCCTCGAGGTCGGGTTTGCCGATTTCCTCAAGCTCATATCGCACGCGTTGGCTGGGGCGATTGATTTTCATGACACGGGTCAGGTCAATCGGCGTGCCGATGATCACCATGTCGACATCCGCGGCTTCGATAGTCTTTTCGAGGTCACGAATCTGCTGTTCGCCATAACCCATTGCCGGCAGAATGTTGCCAGTGCCGGGATATTTCTTGTAGGTGGCGAGGATCTCGCCAACCGCGAAGGGGCGTGGGTCCACGATTTCCGCGGCGCCAAAGCGGCGGGCGGCAACCCAACCGGCGCCGATCTTCATGCCGCCGTGGGTCAACGTTGGACCGTCTTCCACAACCAACACACGCTTGCCGCGGATGGATTCGGGGTCGTCCACATAGATTGGTGACGCGCCTTCGATGATGATGGCGTTGGGGTTGATGCTGTGGACATTCTCGCGAACCTTGATGATGTCATCAGGATTGGCGGTGTCGACTTTGTTGATAACCACCACATCCGCCACGCGAACGTTAACCTCGCCCGGATAGTACGCACTCTCATGCCCGGGGCGCAGTGGGTCAGCAACCGTGATCATCAGGTCAGGTTTGTAGAACGAGAAATCGTTGTTGCCGCCATCCCAGAGGATAACGTCCACTTCTTTTTCCGCTTCGCGCAGGATTGCTTCGTAGTCCACGCCGGCATAAACGATCACGCCATTGTCGAGGTGGGGTTCGTATTCCTCGCGTTCCTCGATTGTGCATTCATGCTTGTCGAGGTCAGCGTAGGTCGCGAACCGCTGAACGCGCTGTTTCACAAGGTCGCCATAAGGCATTGGGTGGCGGATCGCAGCCACTTTCAAGCCCATTTCCTGCAGGATAGCGGCAACGCGGCGTGTCGTCTGGCTCTTACCGCAGCCAGTGCGAACGGCGCAGATCGCAACCACGGGTTTGGTGGATTTGACCTGGGTCTCTTTGGTACCCATCAGGCGGAAGTCCGCACCGAGAGCATTGACCAAAGCAGATTTGTGCATCACGTAATCGTAGGGAACATCACTGTAAGCGAAAACAACCTCGTCAACATCAAATTTCTTGATCAATTCAGGTAATTCTGATTCGGGGTAGATCTTGATGCCGTCCGGATACAGTTTTCCAGCAAGTTCGGCGGGGTATTTTCTGCCGTCGATATTGGGGATCTGGGTCGCGGTGAATGCAACCACTTCATACTTCTCGTTATCACGATAGAAAGTATTAAAGTTGTGGAAATCCCGACCTGCTGCCCCCATGATTAGTGTACGAATTCGACTCATATGTTTCTCCTTTTGGTTTTGATTGCTCTTATTCTACTTCACATCACCTGTGGTGATTGAATTCCAAGTAAAGACAACGCATTTTCCAGGGCGATTTTGGCTGCCTGAACAAGCACCAGCCGTGCTGCCCTGGCGGGACCCTCAGCGGAAAGCACCGGACACTGGGTGTAAAAGTCGTTAAAGGACTGGGCAAGTTCGAACGCGTAAGTTGCAACCAGTGAAGGTTTAAACTCGGCTGCTGACCTTTGCACAACTTCCGGGAATTGTGAAATTTTCTCAATCAGGTTTACTTCCGCCGGTAATAGCTCGTGGCTAAAAGCCGCGCTGCCTGGAGCGGGTTCGTTGAGCCGGCGCAGGATGCTGTTAGACCGCACCACGGCATACTGAATGTACGGCGCGGATTGCCCGTTAAAGTCGAGCGCCGTGTCCCAGTCAAAGGTCACTATCTTGGTGTTTTCGCGTGAAATCATCGGATACTTGATCGCGCCCAGTGCTACCTTAAGCGCAACTTCGCGCATCGTTTCCCCGTCCAGCGAGGGGTTTTTCTCCCGCACAACCTCAAGCGCGCGTTCTGTTGCTTCGCGGATCAGGTCATCCAACAAAACCACAGTGCCATCACGCGAAGACATGGTTACGTTGCCGGGCAAATTGACCACCTCATACGCAAGATGCTGCATGCGGTTTGCCCAGGGGTAACCCATCAGCTCGATCACCTTACTCATTTGCTTCATGTGCAGCGACTGACGGACGTCGATGACGTAGATGGATTGGTCGAGGTCGTAATCCTCAAACTTCATAATCGCGAGGGGGATTTCCTTGGTGGCATACAATGAGGTGCCATCAGACCGCAGAATGACCACAACCCGAAACTCCTCCTTGGTGCCCAGTTTCTTATCCAGATCGATAATGACCGGGTTTTCCGGGCGACCGTCCTCAGCCAGCCCGCTCTCGATCAACTGGTCAACCAACACCTTGCCGGGATCCTCCACTTCGCTTTCGAAGTAAATCTTGTCAAAGTGCTCCCCCAAAAGCTCATACACCTGGTCGAAACCTTTCATCGACCAGTCACGGGTCTGTTTCCAAAGGTCTTTCAGATGTTGCTCGCCAGCATCCCAACGACCAAAATACGCTCGAACCGCTGCCTCAAACTCAGGCTCATTAACAAAGCGCCGGTCAGCCTCGGCGTAGAGGTCCGCCATCCAGCGCATCGTGTCGCCGCCTGGCTGTTCTCCCGCGTGAAACATTTCGTAATTGCACATCCATTTAATCACGTGCAAACCAATATCGCCGATGTAGTTGGCGCGAATAACCTTCTTGCCGCTCGCTTCGAGGATATTGCAAACCGATCCGCCTAAAATCACGTTTCGCAGGTGCCCAACGTGCAGCGGCTTGTGGGTGTTGGGGTTGGAATACTCCACCATCACCTGTTTCCCCTGCTGAGCCTGAGAACCAAACGACCCGCCCTGTTCGAGCACCGTCCCAACCACATTCTCGGCGTATTGATGCGGCTCAAAGTAGAGGTTCAGGTATCCGCGAACGGCTTCAACGCGCGAAAAACCAGGGAAATCCACCAGCTGCGCCCGAAGAACTTCCGCGAACTCCTGGGCTTTCTTAGCCACTGGAACGGTTTTATCGGGATCGGCTGCCGCCAGAGGGAATAACGGGGCGGCAATGCCCCATTCCCCGCTGAAGGGAATGCTGCGGAAATCCACTTTGCCGGTTGGCAGCCCGCGAGCCTCGCAAAAAGCGTCAATCATCAAAGTCAGTCGTTCTTTTACGTCATCAAACATAAGCATCTCACATTCAGTCTGCGGGGATTATAACATCGAGGGAGGCAGTTTTGCAGCCTTTAAAGGCATCGCGTCTCGCCAAAAAGTCGGGATTCTCGCTTAAACAAAAAAAGAGGTTCCCCACCAATTGGTAAGGGAGCCTCGGTGTGTAATGGACAAAAAGTTACTTTTCTAAACTGTTGTAGCGAGCCATTAAACGAGACTTGCGGCGTGCGGCGTTGTTCTTGTGGATAACACCCTTAGCGGCAGCCTTATCCAATGCGCGGATCGCATTCAGCACTTCCACCTGAGACTTTTCCGCATCCTCAGCGCGAATAGCGGACTGAGCTTTGCGCAGGAAAGTACGGGCTGAGCCGCGGTAAACGCGATTACGCAGGCGGGCAGCCTGATTCTGCTTGTTTCGTTTGATCTGAGACTTAATATTTGCCAACTTCTTCCTCCAAAAATAATTCCTCTATACTTGCAAAAGAGTATTTTACAATAAATTCCGAATTTGTCCAGTAATTGGTATGGATAATGGTGTCAGTCAGTGAAAAAGTCACCTCGATAATTACAGCCATCGATTCTGGCTTGACTCCGGGATCTTTTTACATGAAATGTATACCCAGGTAAACCTGTTAGTCCAACAAGGAACAATGCCATCTATCCACCAGGCATACTTACCCATTATCCTTCGATTAGTAAAGTATCTATTTCAATTTTATCATTGCGTGCCTTTTTTGTAGATCAAAATCCCTTTCTTCCATGCTATTTTAGAGACGCAGACTCCCCGTAAAACATTGTCATGATGCTGACATCATTTGTTTGACTTTTCCCTTTCCATCCACTATGCTTAACCTACTCAGGTCAGCCAGGTGCGCGCGCTTAATGGTGAGGAAAGTCCGTACACCGCAGAGCAGGATGCCAGGTAACCCCTGGATGGTCGTAAGATTATGGATCGGGCCACAGAGACATACCG
>WPCI01469180.1_pt1 | contig 39215 bp, 25 predicted proteins | sample 5399871 | NCBI WGS metagenome assembly WPCI01 (sample SAMN12869469, study PRJNA574797) | sludge metagenome | isolation source: wastewater treatment of pH7 | place: China:Beijing | collected 2019-05-20 | reverse complement strand
TCGAGCGCGATCACCCCTCCCCACGACATGCCCCCGACCGCCGCCGAGGTCATGCCCAGAGCCTCGATCAAGCCGGCGGCGCAGTCGGCGTAGCCGGCCAGCGACAGGTCGGCGGGCGGATCGGCCGAGCGCCCGGCGCCCGGCTCGTCCCAGGCGATCAGGTCGAGGGCGTCCGAGAGCCCCTCGAGCTGCGGCCGCCATTCCCGGGCATCGGAGAGGATGCCGTGCAGCAGCACCAGCGGCGGCCCGGATCCGGCGCGGTCATACGCGATTCGCAGCCCGCCGACCTCGACGGTGCCCACGGCCGATCACCCCTGCCGCTCGCGCGCGGCGCCGAGCAGGTACTCGCGCACGAACGGGTCGAGATCGCCGTCGAGGACCCGGTTGGCGTCGCCGACCTCATAGCCGGTCCGGTGGTCCTTGACCCGGGTCGAGGGGTGCAGGGTGTAGCTGCGGATCTGCGACCCCCATTCGACCGCCTTCTGCTCGCCGCGCTCGGCGGCCAGCTCCTCGGCCTGGCGGCGCTCCTCCTCCTCGAGCAGCCGGGCGCGCAGCATCCGCATCGCGGTCGCCTTGTTCTGGGTCTGGGAGCGCTCGTTCTGGCACTGGACGACGATCCCGGTCGGCAGGTGGGTGAGGCGGACGGCCGAGTCGGTCTTGTTGACGTGCTGACCGCCGGCACCGGAGGCCCGGTAAGTGTCCACGCGCAAATCGGCCGGGTTGATGTCGATGGCCGCCTGCTCGTCCGGCTCGGCCAGTACCGCCACGGTACAGGCCGAAGTGTGCACCCGGCCCTGGGACTCGGTTTCCGGCACACGCTGGACCCGGTGGGCACCGGACTCGAATTTCAGCCGGCCATAGACGTTGTCGCCCTCGACCCGGGCAATGACTTCCTTGAAGCCGCCATGCTCGCCCTCGTGCTCCGAGAGGATTTCCACCCGCCAGCCCTGCCGTTCAGCATAGCGCGAATACATGCGAAACAGGTCGCCGGAGAAAATCGCCGCCTCGTCGCCGCCGGTACCGGCACGGATCTCCAGAAACACGTTGCGGCTGTCGTTGGGGTCTTTGGGCAGCAGCAGGATCTGCAGCAGGTCTTCCAGCTGCTCGATGCCTTCGCGGCAACCGGCGATTTCCTCTTCGGCCATTTCACGCACCTCGGGATCGCTGTCCTTGAGCAGCGCCTGCGCTTCGGCCAGATCACTGTTGAGCCTGACCCAGCGCTGATAGGCCTGCACCACCGGCTCGACCTCGGCATACTCCTTCGAGTAGTCGCGAAACTGCTTCTGGTCGCTGATTACCTGGGCATCACCCAGCAGCGCGGTCAGTTCTTCGTAGCGGTCTTGCAGTGTGTCCAGGCGGCTGATTAACGATGCCTTCATGAGTTGGAATTACCTGAGGTCAAGCCGAACAGTTCCCGGGCCACGGCCAGCGCTTCATGGCGGCCATCGGCAGACAGGCGTTTGAGCTGCACGCTGGGCGTATGCAGCAGTTTGTTGGTCAGCCCGCGCGCCAGCTGTCCCAGCACATCTTCGGCGGCGCTGCCGTTGGCCAGCGCCCGCAGGGCCTTTTGCAATTCTTCGTCGCGGCTGGCTTCGCCCTGCTGACGGTAGGCCCGCAACACGTCGACGGCGGCCAGCTCACGCATGCGTGCCATGAAATCGGCCGTGCCCTGCACCACCAGCTCCTCGGCGGCCTGCGCCGCGCCCTGGCGGCTTTTCAGGTTTTCCGCGACCACTTCGTGCAGGTCGTCGACGGTATACAGATAGACGTCGTCCAATTCGCCGACCTGCGGTTCGATGTCCCGCGGCACGGCGATATCAACCATGAAGATCGGCTTGTGCTTGCGCAGTTTCAGCGCCCGCTCCACCGCTCCCTTGCCCAGCACCGGCAGCTGGCTGGCAGTCGAGCTGATGACGATGTCGCTGTTGACCAGCGCATCCGGAATGTCCGCCAACACCACCGCCTCGGCACCGAACTCGTCCGACAGCAGCCGGGCACGTTCCAGCGTGCGGTTGGCGACGACAATGCGCTTCACGCCCTGCTCGTGCAGGTGGCGGGCCACCAGCGTGATGGTTTCACCGGCACCGATCAGCAGCGCTTGGCTCTGGCCCAGGTCGGCAAAAATCTGTTTGGCCAGGCTGACTGCAGCAAAGGCAACGGATACCGGGTTCTCGCCAATGGCGGTATCGGTGCGCACGGTCTTGGCGGTGCTGAACGTGGCCTGGAACAGCCGCCCCAGCAACGGGCCGATGGTACCGGCCTCGCGGGCGACATCGTAGGAATCCTTGATCTGGCCGAGAATCTGCGGCTCGCCCAGCACCAGCGAATCCAGCCCGCAGGCCACCCGCATCATGTGCCGTACCGCCTCGTCCTCTTCATGGGCGTAGGCACAGCCTTGCAGGTCGTCCAGCGGCAGCCCGTGGTAGCCGGCCAGCCAGCCCAATACCCGTTCCTGCTGGGCCGTTTCCATCTCCAGATACAGCTCGCTGCGGTTGCAGGTCGACAGGATCGCCGCCTCGCGGGCACCGCCCTCGCGGCAGAGCTGGCGCAAGGCATCCGCCAGCTGGTCAGGGCTGAACGCCACGCGCTCGCGCACATCCACCGACGCCGTCTTGTGATTGATTCCCAGAGCAATAAAAGCCATGCCAGATGCTAAAACTCGATGTCTGTAAAAGCAGGTGATTGTCCTATTTCGTAACCGGTAGAACAACTGCCCGCCAGAAAAAAGCAGAAAAAATTGATTTGCATATCGTTTGCCGCTACCGGCATGCCGCCGGTCGTGCGCATTTTTGCCGGCAAGTTTAGCACAGTGGTTATTCCGGGGCCTGCTGTGTCATGATGCACGCACTCATTACCGCTTGTTGCCCGTCCGAAATGAACAGATCCCTGCCCTTTACTTTATCCTTGCTGCTTCTGGCCGGCTGCCAGACCCTGCCGGAGCCGGTGGACGACAACGCTGCGCCGGCCACCACCAGCAGCGAACCCGCCGCAGTACCCGGCCGCAATTTTGAGCGCGAAACCCTGTACGACCTGCTGGTCGCCGAACTGGCCGGCCAGCGCCAGCAGCCCGGCATTGCCCTGCAGCGCTACCGCCGCCAGCTGCCACAGGCGCAAAGCCCATTGGTGGCCGAACGGGCCTTCCAGATTGCCGACTACCTGGACGAACGCAACCTGGCCCGGCAAAGCGCACAAACCTGGGCCCGCCTGGCCCCCGACAGTGCCGAGGCACACCGTGCCGCTGCCATCGAGCTGGCCAGGAGCGGAGACTTCAACGGTGCCCTGGAGCATGCCGGCCAGGCCATCGCGCTCGACCCCGACAGCGAAAGCCATTATGACTTCATCGCCTTTACTTCCAACCATGCCTATCCCGACATGCGGGCGGCCCTGATCGTCAAATTCGACCAGCTGATGAAACAACACCCACAGCGGGGCGAACTATGGCTGGCCCAGGCCATCCTGCTGCAGGAACACCCCGAGCAGGCCATCCGGCTATTGCAGCAAATGCCCGGCGAGCCCGGCATTCCGGCACTGGCCCTGCAGGCCCGGCTGTACCAGCAGCTGGACCGCCCGGAACAAAGCCTGGCGATCCAGCAGCAGTTACTGGAACTACAGCCCGACAACACGGCCATCCGGCTCAACCATGCCCGCCAGCTGATCAGCCTGAACCGGCTGGAAGAGGCCCGTGACCAGTTTCTGCTGTTGATGCAGCTGGAGCCGGACAACGACGACTTCCGTCTCGGCCTGGCCTACCTGTACATGGACCTGGAAGCCTGGCAGGAGGCGCTGGTGTATCTGGAGGAACTGGTCCAGCGCGACAGCTACACCGACACAGCCCTGTACAACATGGGCCGTTGCCTGGAAGCACTGGAGCAGCCACGCGAAGCGATCCGCAGCTATCAGTCGATTGGTGCCGGACAGTATTTCCTCGCTGCCCGCCAGCAAGAGGGCAACCTGTGGTTGCAGCTGGAGCAACCCGGCCGGTTCGAAGCGCTGTTTGCCGACGCCCGCAAAAGCGTACCGGACGAACAGCCCGCACTGCTGCAGGTGGAAATCGAAACCCTGAGCCGCAACCGGCAACAGGAACTGGCCTGGCAGCGCGCCACGCAAGCGCTGCTCCAGTTCCCGGACGATCCCAACCTGCTGTACACCCGCGCCATGCTGGCCGAGAAGCGGGATGACCTGCAGCAGCTGGAGACCGACCTGCGCCACATTCTGGCCAACGACCCGGAGCATGCCATGGCCATGAATGCCCTGGGCTACACGCTGGCCGACCGCACCGACCGCCACGCCGAAGCGCTGGAGCTGATCCGGCGCGCCCACGAGCTGCAACCGGACGACGCCGCCACCCTCGACAGCCTGGGCTGGGTGCACTACCGCAGCGGTCAGCCGGAACTCGCCCTGCCCTGGCTGGAGCAAGCCTACGCCGCCTATCCCGACCCGGAAGTGGCCGCCCACCTCGGCGAGGTGCTCTGGGCACTGGGGCACAGGCGCAAGGCACGCCAGGTCTGGCATGAAGCGCTGGACAAGGCACCCGATCACGAAATCCTGCTGGAAACAGTCCAGCGGCTGGATTCCCGTAAAAAATGGTTCAAGCAATGATGCAACGTTTCCTTCTGTTCGCCGCCCTGCTGTTGCTCGGCGCCTGTCAGTCCTTTAGCTCACGCGACAGCATTGACGGCAGCGGCTCACCCGCACTCTGGCGACAGCACAGCCAGCAGGTCAGCCGGCTCGACGCCTGGGACATCAACGGCAAGCTGGCGATCCGCAGCCAGGCGCAATCCGGCAGCGGTGTGCTGTTCTGGCTACAGCGCCAGGATTATTTCGACATTCGTGTCACCGGCCCGCTGGGCCAGGGTGCAACCCGCCTTACCGGCCGCCCCGGCCAGGTACAGCTGACCACTCCGCAGCTTGAACTGAACGCCGCCTCGGCCGAAGCCCTGATGCAAAACCAGCTGGGCTGGAGCCTGCCGGTCAACAACCTGCTCTGGTGGGTGCGCGGGCTGCCCGCCCCCGACAGCAAGTACCACTTGCAGCTCAACAACGACAGCCTGGCGCAGCAGCTGGAACAGGATGGCTGGCAGCTGGAATTTGTCCGCTATCAGACATTGCCGGACGGCACTCCGCTGCCCGAACGTATCCAGCTGCAGGGACCGCACCTGCAGCTGACCCTGCTGGTCAAGCAATGGCAGGCCCGCACCCTCGGAGGCCAGCCGTAATGCCTGCACCGCGCAACCACCTGAGCCTGCCGGCCCCGGCCAAGCTCAACCTGATGTTGCACATTCTGGGCCGCCGCCCGGATGGCTACCACGAGCTGCAGACCCTGTTCCAGTTTCTCGACCATCACGACAGCCTGCACTTCAGCCTGCGCAGCGACAGTGAAATCCATTTGCTTGACCCGATGCCCGGCGTCGCCCACGACAGCAACCTGATCGTACGCGCCGCCCGCCTGCTGCAACAGCATTGCGCCAGCACGCAGGGCGTCGATATCCGTATCGACAAGCGCCTGCCCATGGGCGGCGGCCTGGGCGGCGGCAGTTCGAATGCCGCCACCACCCTGGTGGCTCTCAACCACCTCTGGCAGTGCGGCCTGTCGCCGGAGCAGCTGGCCGCTCTAGGCCTGCAGCTGGGCGCGGACGTGCCGGTATTCGTGCATGGCCAGGCCGCCTTTGCCGAAGGAGTGGGCGAAAAACTGACCTTTGTCGAGCTGGATGAACCCTGGTTTCTGGTCGTGCGCCCCGACGTTGCCATCAGCACTGCAAAAATATTTTCCGACCCATGCTTGACACGCGACACACCGCCCTGTAAAGTGCGCTCCGTTCTCGGGCAGGACGGTCACAATGACTGCCAGCCCACAGTTGAACGGCACTATCCGCAAGTGCGTCAAGCACTTGAATTACTCGGAGAATATGTGCCGGCAAAACTGACAGGAACCGGAAGTTGCATATTTGGGGTCTTCCCAAATCAGGCTGAAGCTGATAAAGTCGCAGCCCGGATTTCAGGAACACTGGAATGTTTTGTCGCCAGGGGTTGTAACCGGTCAAGTTTACAGCTCGAACTGGAAAGGCAGACAAGAGAACGATGAGTTACGTTACAGGGGCGTCGCCAAGCGGTAAGGCAGCAGGTTTTGATCCTGCCATGCGTTGGTTCGAATCCAGCCGCCCCTGCCATATTCGGAAACCCTTGTGGGAAGCGAACGCATGACCACAAGGGTTTTTTTCGTCAGGCCCACCCTCAGTCAGCAACAGGTACTGCGCGTGTCCAAGATGATGATCTTCACGGGGAATGCAAACCCCGACCTCGCCCGCCGTGTAGCCCGTCAGCTGCACATTCCTCTCGGTGACCTTTCTGTCGGCAAGTTTTCCGACGGTGAAGTCAGTGTCGAAATCAACGAAAACGTGCGTGGCAAGGACGTTTTTCTGGTTCAGTCGACCTGCGCCCCGACCAACGACAACCTGATGGAGCTGATCCTGATGGTCGATGCCTTCCGCCGCTCGTCAGCGTCGCGCATCACCGCCGTGATCCCCTACTTCGGTTATGCCCGCCAGGACCGTCGTCCTCGTTCGGCCCGGGTTGCCATCAGTGCCAAGGTAGTGGCAGACATTCTGTCCACCGTGGGTGTCGACCGGGTGCTGACCGTTGACCTGCACGCCGACCAGATCCAGGGCTTTTTCGATATTCCCGTAGACAACATCTACGGCTCGCCGGTACTGGTCGACGACATCCAGGCCCAGCGGCTGGAAAACCTGCTGGTGGTTTCCCCCGACATTGGCGGCGTGGTCCGTGCCCGTGCCGTGGCCAAGAGCCTTGGTGTCGACCTGGCCATCATCGACAAGCGCCGGCCCAAGGCCAACGAGTCGGAAGTCATGCACATCATCGGCGACGTCGACGGCCGCACCTGTGTACTGGTGGACGACATGGTCGATACCGCCGGCACCCTGTGCAATGCCGCCAAGGCGCTGAAAGAACGCGGCGCGCTGAAAGTCATGGCGTATTGCACGCACCCGATTCTTTCCGGGCGTGCCATCGAGAACCTGGAAAACTCAGTACTGGACGAAATGGTCATCACCAATACCATTCCGCTGTCCGCTGCAGCCCAGGCCTGTGACAAGATCCGCCAGCTGGATATCGGTCCGATTGTCGCCGAAGCGGTACGCCGCATCAGCAATGAAGAATCCATCAGTGCCATGTTCCGTTAACCGGCACTGATACCAACGGCCTTACGGCCACCACCACATGCCCGGAGCTGGTCGCAAGTTCCGGGCTGTGTTTTTTACTGGAGAAACCCATGAGCGAATTTACCCTCAACGCACAACCGCGTACCGACCTGGGGAAAGGTGCGAGCCGCCGCCTGCGTCGTAACGCCAACCTGATTCCTGCCGTGATTTACGGCGCCAACAAGGAAGCCACCTCGATCTCCCTCGAGAACCGCGAAGTTGCCAAGCTGCTGCTCAACGATGCCTGCTACAGCAGCATCCTGACCATCAACCTGGACGGCAAGAAAGAAGACGTGATGATGAAGGACCTGCAGCGCCATCCGGCCAAGGGCTTCGTACTGCACGCCGACTTCATCCGCATCGTCGCCGGCCAGAAGCTGACCGCGCTGGTGCCAGTGGTTCTGCTGAACGAAGAAGACTGCGTTGGCGTCAAGCGTGACGGCGGCGAGATCTTCCGTCCTGCGCCTGAAGTCGAGATCACCTGTCTGCCAAAAGACCTGCCGGAAGCCATCGAAGTTGACGTGGCCAACCTGGAAGTCGGCCAGACCATTCACCTGTCCGACATCAAGGCGCCTGCCGGCGTCGAGTTTGTCGTGCTGCTGGCCGACAACGACCAGGCCGTGGTCAGCGTCAATGCTTCCCGCGTCCAGGCTGCCGCAGATGAAGGTGAAGAAGCCGAAGGCAACGCCGAGGCATCTGCCGAAGAGTAATCTTCCTGCAGCAACAAGGAGCCCCTGTCGTGAGCGCGGTCAAACTTATTGTCGGTCTGGGTAATCCGGGCCCGGAATATGCAAACACCCGCCATAACGCAGGGGCTCTTTTTGTCGAGCAGCTGGCAGAACGCATGCGTTGCCCACTCAGCCCCGACAAGAAGTATTCTGGCCTGACCGGCAAATTCAGCCACCAGGGCCAGGATGTTCGCCTGCTGATCCCGACCACCTACATGAACCGTAGCGGTCAGGCGGTGGGTGCGCTGGCCGGTTTTTTCCGCATTCAGCCAGCCGAAATCCTCGTCGCCCACGACGAGCTGGACATCCCCCCCGGCACCTGCAAACTCAAACAGGGCGGCGGCCATGGCGGTCACAACGGACTGCGTGACATCATTGCCAACCTGGGCAACCAGAACAACTTCCATCGTTTGCGCATCGGCATCGGCCACCCGGGCCACAGCAGCCAGGTCACCGGCTATGTACTGGGCCGCGCCCCGCGCAGCGAGCAACAATTGATCGATTCCACCATTGATTTTGCCCTTGGCGTGTTGCCTGACATCCTGGAGGGTCAATTCTCCCGCGCAATGCAGCAGCTGCACAGCTTCAGGGCCTAACCTGCAAGGTACCAACCATGGGTTTTAATTGCGGTATCGTGGGCCTGCCCAACGTGGGCAAATCCACCCTGTTCAACGCCCTGACCAAGTCCGGCATTGCCGCCGAGAACTTCCCTTTCTGCACCATCGAGCCCAACAGCGGCGTGGTGCCGATGCCCGACCCGCGCCTCAATGCGCTGGCCGAAATCGTCAAGCCCGAACGGGTCTTGCCGACCACCATGGAGTTCGTCGACATTGCCGGCCTGGTGGAAGGTGCTTCCAAGGGCGAAGGCCTGGGCAACCAGTTTCTGGCCAACATCCGCGAAACCGATGCCATCGCGCACGTCGTGCGCTGTTTCGATGACGAAAACATCATCCACGTGGCCAACAGCGTCGACCCCAAACGCGACATCGAGATCATCGACCTGGAGCTGATCTTTGCCGACCTGGAAAGCGGCGAGAAGCAGCTGCAGCGCATTGCCCGTACCGCCAAGGGCGGCGACAAGGATGCCATCGCGCAAAAGGAGCTGCTGGAAAAGCTGCTGGCCCACTTTGAAGCCGGCAAGCCGGCGCGCTCGCTGATCAGGGACTGGAGCGCCGACGAGCAGAAAACCGTCAAGGGCTTTCACTTCCTGACCACCAAGCCGGTGATGTACATCGCCAACGTGGCCGAGGACGGCTTCGAGAATAACCCCTACCTCGACGTGGTGCGCGAGATCGCCGCTGCCGAAGGCGCGGTGGTGGTACCCGTCTGCAACAAGATCGAGGCCGAACTGTCCGAGCTTGAGGACGGCGAGGAAAAGGACATGTTCCTGGAAGAGCTGGGCCTGGAAGAGCCCGGCCTGAACCGCGTGATCCGTGCCGGCTACGAGCTGCTCAACCTGCAGACCTACTTCACCGCCGGCGTCAAGGAAGTGCGCGCTTGGACCGTACGCATCGGTGCCACCGCACCACAGGCGGCGGCCGTGATCCACACCGACTTTGAAAAAGGCTTCATCCGCGCCGAAGTGGTTGCCTACGACGACTTCATCCAGTACAAGGGTGAAGCCGGTGCCAAGGAAGCCGGTAAATGGCGTCTGGAAGGCAAGGAATATATCGTCAAGGACGGCGACGTGATGCATTTCCGCTTCAACGTCTGAGTGCTGGAAACTCCAGCCGGAGCAAGCCCGTCATGAAGAGAAGACTCAAGCAACTGCGTGAGCTGGACCGAATCGACCGGCAAATCCTGCGCGAACTCCAGGCGCAGGGCCGGCTGTCACTGACCGAGCTGGGCGAGCGTGTCGGCCTGTCCACCACGCCCTGCACCGAACGGGTGCGCCGGCTGGAAGAGGAAGGCACCATCCTGGGCTATCACGCCCGTCTCAACCCGGCACGGATCGAGGCGGGCTTGCTGGTGTTTGTCGAGCTCAACCTGTCATACAAATCGGCCGACATTTTTGAGGAATTCCGCCGGGCGGCCCTGCAGCAACCACAAATACTCGAGTGCCACCTGGTCTCCGGTGACTTCGACTACCTGATCAAGGCCCGCATAGACGAGATGTCCTCCTATCGCAAGCTGCTGGGCGACATTTTGCTCACCCTGCCCCACGTGCGCGAATCGAAAAGCTATATCGTCATGGAAGAAGTGAAGGAAAGCCTGGAAATCCCCGTCCCCAACCCTGGCACACCCTGAGCACATCTGCCGCCATACACCATCCGGTGCTCTCACGACGGCATCGACAGGCTGCTGTCCTGCGCAAACTCGATGACTTGCGGCATAAAGGCCAGAAAGTCCGCCTCGAACCCCTCATAATCCCTTTCCAGCTCGCACGCCGACCCGGCCAGCGCGTTACCCGGCCGCAAACGACGGGCCATGTTGTTGAGCGCCAGGTGCATGCTGGCCAGCTCGCTGTAACTGCCGAGCCAGTCTTCTTGTGCCATGCGCATCAATACGGGCCGGGCACGCTCCGGCATCAGTGCCTGCTGTGCCCTTAGCGCCCGGTACATCCGCGCGGTGAACATATCCAGCGGCTGTTCGCTGAAACGCAACCAGTTCTTTGCCAGCAGATGGTCGTAGAACATGTCCACCATGATGCCGGCATAGCGCCGCCGTAACGGACTGACCCGCTCCCTGCTGCGCTCCACCAGCGCATGCCGGTCGGTAAAGCCGTCAATCTGGCGATGCAGCCAGATACCCTGCCGAACCTGCCCGGGCAGCTCGATGGAAGCGAGCGGCCCCTTGACGAAGTCACCCAGCAGGCTGCCCAATGCCAGCTGCGGCTCGCTCGGCCCCAGCAACAGATGAGCCAGAAAATTCATGCCTCTACTCCTTGCCTGACAGGCGCTTGTCAGCTGCTGCCGTGGCTGCCGGTATCTTTTCCCGGACACAGCCTGTTTACACCATGCACCATCACCCGCCCTGTCGGCGACCATGCATGCACCATACCATCTGCAACCGGCAAAGTGGGCAGCCGTCTTGCTACGGCCTGCTTTCCGCTCCGGTGCCGGCTCTGGCACAACCGGCCAAAAACCGGCCCGTCCAGGCAGCGACAGCGCCGTTACACCCTTTGATCACAACTGGCATTTATCGTCATTCATAGTGACTTCAACCATACTTAAGGCGAATTGAACAGCAATTAGACCCAAAACCAGGCTTCATTTCAGTGATTTTTTCTATTGCGATTCTCATATAATCCGCCCGAAGATGCATGCCCGATACGGGCAAGGAGATAGCAAAATGCACGTTCTGGTTCTGGGCAACGGGGTGATCGGCACCACCAGCGCCTATTATCTGGCCCGTCAGGGCTTCAAGGTCACGGTGGTTGACCGCCAGGGCGATGTCGCCCAGGAAACCAGCTTTGCCAATGCCGGGCAGATCTCGCCCGGCTATGCTTCACCCTGGGCCGCTCCCGGCGTACCGCTCAAGGCCATCAAGTGGATGCTGCAAAAACATGCCCCGCTGAGTGTGCGGCCAACCGCCGACATCAATCAGTACCTGTTCATGGCGCAAATGTTGCGCAATTGCACCGCTGCCCGCTACAAGGTCAACAAGGAGCGCATGGTGCGGCTGTCCGAATACAGTCGCGACTGCATGGACGAGTTGCGTGCGGAAACCGGTATCCAGTATGAGGGCCGTCAGCGTGGCACCACCCAGCTGTTTCGCACCCAGGCCCAGCTGGATGGCGCGGCCAAGGACATGGCCGTACTGGAAGAAATGGGCGTGCCCTATCAGCTGCTCGACCGTAACGGGCTGGCCGAAGCCGAACCGGCGCTGGCCAGGGTCGCACACAAGCTGACCGGCGGCCTGCGCCTGCCCAACGACCAGACCGGCGACTGCCTGCTGTTCACCAGGGAAATCGCCCGCATGGCCCGTGAGCTGGGTGTCGAATTCCGCTTCAACCAGACCATCGAGCGCCTGGAATACGACGGTGACCGCATCAGCGGCGTCTGGATCAACGGCACGCTGGAAACCGCCGACCACTACGTACTGGCGCTGGGCAGCTACAGCCGGCAGATGCTTGCTCCGCTCGGTATCAGGGCACCGATCTACCCGCTCAAGGGCTATTCGATCACCGTCCCGATTATCAACCCGGACATGGCACCGGTATCCACCATGCTCGACGAGACCTACAAGGTGGCCGTGACCCGTTTCGACCAGCGCATCCGTGTCGGCGGCATGGCCGAAATTCGCGGTTACGACCTGAAAATCAATCCGGCCAAGGGCGACACCCTGCGCATGATCGTGCAGGACCTGTTTCCGGATGCCGCCGATACCACCACCATCGACCTCTGGACCGGCCTGCGGCCGGCCACCCCGGACGGTACCCCGATCGTTGGCCCGACCCGTTACCGCAACCTGTTCCTGAACACCGGCCACGGCACCCTGGGCTGGACCATGGCCTGCGGCTCCGGCCGCCTGCTGGCTGACCTGCTGGCAAAAAAGCAACCCCGGATCAGCACACGTGGTCTGGCCATTTCCCGCTATAACTCCGGGCCACAAGAATAAGGGAGCAGGGGCTGTGCATTTGATAAATGCACCACCGCTCCCCGGCCCCTTTTCATGCAATATTCATGACAACAACAAGACGAGAAACAGAACAATGAATAAACACTCCTGGCAAATCGCACTGGCTTACATGTCGGTGGTCATCGGTGGCGGTTTTGCCTCCGGCAACGAAGTCCTGCAGTTTTTTACCGGCTACGGGCTGGCCGGAATTGCCGGATCGGTCGTCTCGGCCCTGCTGTTTGCCTTTCTTGGCATGCACATTGCCCGCATCAGCTCGATCATGCAGGCTGACTCGCACAAGCAGGTGTTGTACAGCCTGTTCGGCCGCCAGGCCGGCCTGATCGTGGACGTGGTGTTATCGTTCTTTCTGTATGGCGTTGGCGTGGCCATGCTGGCCGGTGCCGGCTCGACGCTGGCACAACAGTTCGGTCTGGCACCACTGGCCGGTTCGGTGCTGATGACACTGCTGGTGATCGGCACCCTGTGCCTTAACGTGCGCGGCATCATCAACCTGATCAGCGCGGTCATGCCGTTCCTGCTGGTGATGATTCTGGCCATCACCATCTACTCCATCTACACCAGCACCGGCAGCCAGGGCGAACTGAACCAGGCGGCCGAACAGGTACAGGTGATCACCTTCCTTGGTGCCGACGTGCCCAACTGGGCGCTCAGCGGACTGCTGTATGCCTCCTTCAACATTGCCGTTGGCTTCCCGATGCTGGCAGTGATCGGCGGCCTGACCAAGTCACACAAGTCGGCGGCGCTGGGCGGCACTGTCGGTGGTCTGGGGCTGGGTCTGCTGATCATCATCCTCAACGTCGGCCTGTTCGCCAACATGGACAAGCTGCTGAACATCGAGATCCCCACCCTGGTGCTGGCACAGGCCATCCACCCGTGGCTGGCGATCATGATGTCACTGGCACTGATCTGCATGATCTACAGCACCGCGGTCGGCATGTTCTTTGCCTTTAGCGCCCGCTTCGCCGCCCCGGAAACGCGTAATTTCAAGCTGCTGAGCGCCGTATTTGCCGTCGTCGGCCTGGGTCTGAGCCAGGTCGGTTTCACCAAGCTGGTAGGCACCGTCTACCCCATGCTGGGTGTGGTCGGACTGGTCCTGATCGTTGCCATCGGCGTGAGCTGGATGCGTACCCGCAAGCAGAACTCCACCAGCGAATAACCCCCTGCCCTTTCCTGGTACCGGACAGCCTCCGGTTATCAGGAAAACACTCGCTCCGCCAACAGGAGCTGCGCATGCCTGGCCGGAGTGCCGGCTACGCCGAAGCGCTGCGCACCAGTGCCTGGGCTCGCTGGCTCAGCAACGCCTCGCGCCGGACAAAATCAGCAACAAAGTCATTGGCCGGCTGCTCGTGCAGCTGCAACGGCGTACCCCACTGCACGATCTGCCCCTGCTGCATGACACCGATACGGTCGGCAATGGCAAAGGCCTCGGCCTGATTGTGGGTGACCAGAATGGCGGTCAGCCCGGCCTGCTTCAGGATATCCCGCACCTCGAATGCCAGCCGTTCGCGGGTATCCACATCCAGGTTGGAAAACGGCTCGTCCAGCAGCAGCAATGAAGGGCTGGGGGCCAGCGCCCGGGCCAGCGCCACCCGCTGCTGCTGCCCACCGGACAGCTCGTGCGGATAACGCTTGCGCTCGGCCGGCAACCCAACCAGCTCCAGCATCTCGTCCACACGCGCAGCGCGCTCCTGTTTGTTCCAGCGGCGCAAACCAAAGCCGATATTTTTCTCCACGGTCAGGTGCGGAAACAGCGCATAGTCCTGGAACATCATGCCGACCCCGCGCTGTTCCGGCGCGATCTGCTGCGAGTCGCCGGACAGCTCCCGCCCAGCCAGCCGGATCGTGCCACTTTGTAGCGGCTCGAAACCGGCAATGGCACGCAGGATGGTGGTCTTGCCACAACCGGACGCACCCAGCAAACAGCCGATTTCGCCCTGCTCCAGTTGCAGGTCCAGCCGGTTGACGACACACAGCGACTCGCCGGGACAGGGATACACCACCGAAATATCGCGCAGTTCAAGAAAGGGTTGCTTCATCCGGATAACCTTTACGACTGGCGGGCGAATTGCGCCCGCGCCAGCAGGATCACCGGCAACAGGCCGGCGACGACAATGGCCAGGGCGGCAATGGCCCCTTCTTCATAGGTGCCCCGTGCCGCCTCGGCATACAGCCAGGTGGCCAGGGTTTCAAAATTCATCGGCCGCAGCAGCAGGGTCGCCGGCAGCTCTTTCATGGTATCGACAAAAATCAGCAGCGCCGCCGCACCCAGCGCCGGCCGCAATAGCGGCAGGTGTACGCGCCGCAGCGTACCGCCGGGGGTTTCGCCAAGCAGCCGCGCCGCCTGCTCCACCGATGGCGGAATACGTGCCAGCCCGGCTTCCAGGCTGCCGACACCAATCGCCAGAAAACGGATGCAGTAGGCAATCACCAGCGCCGTGGTCGAGCCCATCAACAGCAGCTGCGGCGCGCGTTCGACAAACAGCGCCACGACCTGCTCCAGCAGGGTATCGAACCAGACAAAGGGCAACAGCAGGCCCAGCGCCAGCACCGTGCCGGGAATGGCATAGCCCAGCGAAGCCAGCTTGAACAGTTTCTGCCAGCGCTGGCGCTCACTGCTACGGGCGCTGCGACTGGCCCAGGCCACCACCAGCGCCAGCACCAGCGTTGCTGCCGTGGTTACCAGTGCTATGTACAGCGTACTCCAGGCACTGGCCAGCAGCTGTTGCGACACCGCGCCGGTCAGGTGCAGGTATTTATAGCTTTCCGCCAGCAGATACAGCGCCGGCGCAACAAAGCCGAGCAGCACCGGTAGCCAGCCAAGCACCATGGCAACCAGCGCCGCCGGCCCGGTCAGCTGCTGCGGCTGTACCGTACGTGAACGCTGGTTCTGGCTGTAGCCCTGACGGCGGCGGCCATAACGCTCCAGCATGATCAGTGCCACCACCAGCACCAGCATCGACAGCGCGATCTGCGCCGCACCAGCCAGATCGGAGCGGGTCACCCAGGTGGTATAGATGGAAACGGTCAGGGTCTGCACCCCGAGAAACTCTGAAGCGCCAATGTCATTGAGCGTCTCCAGCAATGCCAGGCTCAGGCCCACGGCAATCGCCGGCCGCGCCATCGGCAAGGCCACACGGAAAAACACCGTGCGCCGGGTGGCACCGAGAATGCGGCCGGCCTCCAGCAGGCTGGCCGACTGGGTGGCAAACATGGCCCTTGTACTCAGGTAAACATAGGGATAGAGCACCAGCCCCAGCAGCATGATCGCCCCGCCAAGCGAGCGCACATCCGGCAGGCGGAACTGACGCGGACTGGTATAGCCCAGCACATCCCGTATCACGCCCTGTACCGGCCCCAGCGGGTGCAGGATGTCCTGGTAGACAAAGGCGACAATGTAAGTCGGCACCGCCAGGGGCAACAGCAGCGCCCAGTTCAGTACGCCTCGGGTCGGAAAACTGTAGGCGGTCATCAGCCAGGCACTGCCCACGCCAAGCAGAGCAGTTACAGTTCCCACCCCCAACAGCAACAGCAGGGTGTTGCGCATGGCATTAGGCAGCACATAGTCCAGCAGGTGCTGCCAGTGGCCGGTCGAGCCTTGCAGCGCATGGGCAGCCAGCGTCAGCACCGGGGCCAGCACCGCCAGCGTGATGCAGGCAGCGGCCAGCAACCAGAAGCGGCCAATATGCGTGGTCGAACCCATGAAAAAATATTACCTGTGAAAAACAAAATCGCCCGACAATGCATCCGGGCGATTGTAGGGCCAAACGGGCAAAGCGGTGACTTTAGTGGTCAAACCCGACCTTGTCCACCAGTTCACTGGCCTGCTTGCGATGTTTGGCAATTTCGGTCAGCGGCAGGGAGTCAACCTTCAGCTCGCCAAAACTGGCCACCACCGGGTCCAGCTCGACACCGGCCTTGACCGGATATTCGTAGTTGGCCTTGGCGTACAGGCTTTGCGCTTGATCAGACACCAGGTATTCCAGCAGCTGAACGGCGCTGGCTTTGTTGGGCGCATGCTGGGCCAGTGCCGCTCCGGAGATGTTCACGTGAGTGCCGTCACCCTTGGCAAAGGTCGGACGCACCACGCGGATGGCTTCGCCCCAGGCATGGTCGTCACTGCCCGGCTCGGCATTCTTCATGCGGCCCACATAGTAGGCGTTGGCGATGCCCACGTCGCAGATGCCACCGAGGATGTCACGTGCCACGTCACGGTCACCACCGGTCGCCTTGCGGCCTAGGTTGGCCTTGACGTCACGCAGCCACTGCTCGGTTGCCTCGGCACCATTATGGGCAATCATGGCGGCAATCATCGCGGTGTTGTACGGATGCTGACCGGAACGGATGCAGACCTTGTTCTTCCACTTGGCATCGGCGAGGTCTTCGTAGTTCAGCGCGGTGACATCGTCAATTTCCTTGGCCACATAGGCGACACGGTCACGCATCGACAGGGCAAACCACTGGTTGTCCGCACCGCGCAGGTTGGCCGGAATCGCCTCCTGCAGTGCGGCCGACTCGACCGGCTGGGTGATGCCGGCCTCGACCAGGTCCAGCAGGTTGCCGATGTCCACGGTCATCAGCAGGTCGGCCGGCGAACGTGCGCCCTCGGCCTTGACCCGCTCGATCAGGCCATCCTTGACGAATACCGTGTTGACCTTGATCTCGGTCTCGGCGGTAAAGGCATCCAGCAGCGGGATGATCAGTCCCGGTTCACGGGTGGTGTACAGGTTGACCTCGGCGCTGGCCGCAGTACCTGCAGCAAGGCTGCCCACAGCCAGGGCCAGACCGCCCAGCAGGGCACGAAAAGTTGATGCGGAAGGACGACGCATGGGAATGCTCCAGTGGTGATTTGAGTAGCGATCAAATGAGAACTGTTACCAAGTGCGTCAAGTTATCAGATCCTCGTGCCGGATACAACAAGTACGCTTGCGCCCCCAGACAAAATGTTTGGTCAACTCGTCCTGCACTTACATGTAACAGCCAGTATTCAGGGCTCATTTTCCAGCCCTCGACCAACACCTTGGTAGCATTTGTGGCATAGTTAGCCGATTAACAAAATCAAACCTGGCCAACAGACGGCCACCCACCGGCACCGTCCGGCTGCATAAAGGAATGACAGATGGAAAACGTCTTTGATTTTCGCAACGAGCTGATCAGTGAATACAGCGCCTTTTCACGCAGCTTTGCCAAAATTGCAGCGGCGGATATCAAACAGCTGGTGGAAGCCGAATACGTCAATGGCCGCTACTGGCCTGATCCCCTAATCCAGATCAACCCCAACTACCAGCGCCAGGGCACCATTCAGGAGCTGGCAGCTCAGGGTGTTGTGCATGCCCAATGTGCTGAAATCTTCCGTACCGGCAAGAATGAAGGGCGCAGTGACGCGCTGAGTTTGTTCAGGCACCAGATGGAAGCGCTGGCCAAAGGCCAAGCCAAACAAAGCTATGTAGTCACCACCGGTACCGGCTCGGGCAAGTCCCTGTCCTTTTTTATTCCCGTGGTTGATGCCATTCTCAAGGGCAAAGACCAGGACCCCAAACCCCGCACCCGCGCCATTGTCATTTACCCGATGAACGCCCTGGCCAACAGCCAGCTGGAAGAACTGGACAAGTTTCTCACTGGCATGAATCCACAGCCGTTTACGGTTGCCCGTTATACCGGCCAGGAAACACGGGAAGAGCGCGAACGCATTGCCAACAACCCGCCGGATATTCTGCTCACTAACTTCATGATGTTGGAGCTGATTCTTACCCGTTATGAAGAGGTGGACCGGCGCGTAGTGGAAAACTGCCGTGGCCTTGAGTTTTTGATTCTGGATGAACTGCATACCTACCGTGGCCGCCAGGGGGCGGACGTGGCCATTCTGGTACGTCGTCTGCGTCAGCGCATGCAGGCCAACGAACTGGTGTGCATCGGTACCTCGGCCACCATGTCCAGCACCGGCAAACAGGCCGAGCGCAACAAGGTGGTGGCTGGCGTGGCCAGCAAGCTGTTTGGCACCTCAATCAGCGCACACGACATTATTGGCGAAACGCTGGAGCGCGTAACCAACCCCGACAAAGACGTGTCAGCCATCCGCAACGAACTCAAGGCCGAAGTACTGGCCAACCAGTTCCACCTGCCGGACTACACAGCCTTTATCAACTCGCCCATGGCCATCTGGGTAGAGCTCAACCTAGGGATCGAGTTTGCCGATGGCGAACCGCCCAAGCGTGCCCAACCCAAAACACTGGCCGAAGCGGGCGAGCTGCTGGCCAAGGACACCGGCACCTCATTTGAGCAGGCAAAAACTGCCCTACAAAGTTTTCTGTTACAGGCACACGGCATTCACAACCCCCAAGGCCGTGCGCCTTTTGCCTTCAAGCTGCACCAGTTCATCAGCGGTCCCGGCAAGGTACTGACTACTCTGGAAGCGCCTGGCAGCCGTTACATCACTCTGGATGCGCAAAAGTTTGCCCCCGGCCGTCAGCAACAAAACACCTTGCTGTACAGCACGCACTTTTGCCGCGACTGTGGCCAGGAATATCATCCAGTCTGGCGTGCCGAATCCGGCAGCGTCAGTTTTAGCCCGCGTGACATCAGTGAAACCGCAGCCGACCCCGAGCAAGAGCAGGACTTTGGCTTTCTTTGCCCCAGGCATGAGGGTCTCAATTACCACGGGCTGCTTGAAGAGTTGCCCGAACACTGGCTGGATTTCAGCAAGGCAGAACCCAAGCTCAAGTCCAGCTACAAAAATGCAGCCCCTCACGAGTACAAAGTGGATGCCGATGGCCAAACCGGACGGGGCGAAGACTTCTGGTTTGTACCGGGCAAGTTCCGCTTTTGCCTGTCCTGTAGCCAAACCTACGATGCCCACGGCAAAGACAGCAACCGCCTGGCCAGCCTGTCCGGCGAGGGGCGCTCATCGGCCACAACCGTTTTAACACTGGCCGCGCTGCGCCAGCTATTTGCCCTGCAAGACCTGCCCGAAAACTTGCCGGACCCGCGCAAGCTGCTGGGCTTTAGCGACAACCGCCAGGACGCTGCCTTACAGGCCGGCCATTTCAATGACTTCCTGTTTTTGCTTAGCTTGCGTGCCGGCCTGATTGGCGCATTGCAGCGTAACCATCAGACACTGGCAGAAGAAGAGCTGGCAGGTGCAGTCTTCAAGGCGCTTGGTTTTGACCGTACCAACGAAGAAACCCTTGGCGAATACCTGCAAAACCCCAAAGCCATGGGATTGGCTCGCCAGGAAGCCCAGCGCACCTTGCGCTTTGTACTGGGCTACCGGCTGCTGCGTGATCTGCGTCGCGGCTGGCGGTTCAACAATCCCAACCTGGAACAGCTCGGCATCCTGCAGGTTGGTTACAACCTGCTTGAAGATTTTTGTAGTGACGAGGTGTTTGCCAACACCAAAAACTCCGATCTGCGCAAACTTTCCCCCGGCAACCGGGCACACCTGAGCAGTCTGTTATTCGATGAAATGCGCCGCAGCCTGTGTCTGCATAGCATCTATCTGGACCCGGCCGAACAGGACAAAAACCGTAACCGTGCCTTCAACGAGCTTCAGGAACGCTGGGGTTTTGAAACCGACGAAAAACTGGAAACCTCCCACTATCTGGTGACCGTATCGCGCCCTGAATACCGTGGACGCAACCGCATGAATACCGTATCTGCGGCACCCAGATCACGCATTGTCCGCCTGCTCAAGCGGGCCGACTTCTGGAAAGACACCGCACTGGCCAGCCAGGTACAGGACTGGAAAGACGACGAGTGGGTTGAACTGATTGAAGACCTGCTTGAGCTGGCCCTTCATTTTGGTTACGTCAGCCGCGAACCGCTGGACAAGGACGTAACCGGCTATCGCCTGAGTGCAACCGCTTTGCAGTGGCGCTTACTCGATGATGACGGAAACAACGCCAGCAACCCGTATTTCCGCCAGCTCTATTACAGCCTGGCCGGTATGTTGTGCCAGCCAGAGCACCCGCTGTTTGTGTTTGAAGCCCAGGAGCATACCGCCCAGGTAGACGGTGGCGACCGGCAGATCCTGGAGCAGCGTTTCCGCTACACGCAAAAAGACCGTGACGACTGGCTTAAAGCTGGCAACGATCGAGCTTTGCAACGCCTGCCGGTGATGTTCTGCTCTCCCACCATGGAGCTGGGCGTGGATATTTCGGCGCTCAACACCGTTTACCTGCGCAACGTACCGCCCACGCCTGCCAACTATGCCCAGCGCAGTGGCCGAGCCGGCCGCTCCGGCCAGCAGGCGATTGTCATCACCTACTGCGCCTCGCTCAGCCCGCATGATCAATGGTTTTTCCACAACGCCAACGACATGGTGCATGGCGTAGTCAAGGCTCCCACGCTGGATCTGGGCAACCAGGAGCTGATTAAAAGCCACCTGCACGCCACCTGGCTGGCCTGTGCCGAAACCGAGCTGGAAAGCAGCATTGCCCAACTACTTGATCTGGAAACAGCTGATAAAGACCTCCTGCCTGCCCTGCAAGCCGTTCTAAACAGTGACGAAACCGGTAACAAGGCCAGACTGGCGGTACAGGCCGTGGTTGAACAACTGCAAAGCGAGCTGCAAACCAGCCTCTGGTTTAGTCCCTGCTATGTTGAGCAGGTTATCAAGGGTGCGCCCGCAGCCTTTTCTGCGGCGCTGGACCGCTGGCGCAACCTGTATGACGCCACCCAGAAACAGATGGCAATGGCCGACACCGTACTACGCAGCCATGCCTCCAGCGAGCAAGAGCGCAAAAATGCCCAGCGCCGCTACAACGATGCCAGCAACCAGCTCAGCGCACTGCTGAAAACCGGCAGCTCGCGCAACTCGGACTTCTACACCTACCGTTACCTGGCCAGCCAGGGGTTCTTGCCGGGTTACAACTTCCCGCGCTTGCCGCTGATGGCCTGGATACCCTCTCGCGGCAGCAAGGGAGGCAAAATCGACGACGGCAGCATGGTCAGCCGCCCACGTTTTCTGGCGCTCTCCGAGTTTGGCCCGCGCAGCCTTATCTACCATCAGGGGCGCATGTACCGCGTCAACCGTGCCAAGCTCAATGTCGGCAACAGCGACCATATTTCCGGCGGTAGCACACTGGCCACCATCAGTTCGCGCATTTGCAGCCAGTGCGGCTGTGGCCATCTGGGTGAGCTGCACTCCCAGGAGCTGCTTACTGAGTTGTGCCAGAACTGCGATGCCCTGCTAACCGAAAGTGATTGGGTGCGCGAGTTATATCGCATCGAAACCGTAGAAACCGAGCCGGTGGAGCGCATCTCAGCCAACGAGGAAGAGCGCCAGCGTCAGGGCTTCGAGTTACAAACCACCTACCGTTTTCTACCCGGCCCCGATGGCAGCATCCAGAAACAAAAAGCACTGGTATTCAGCGCAGAAGAGCCACTGGCCGAACTGACCTATGCACCGGCTGCCCGTATCTGGCGCATCAACCGTGGCTGGCGCAGACGCAAAAACAAAGAACAACTGGGCTTTCACATCAACCCGATTACCGGCCTGTGGAGCAAACAAGACGATGCCAGCGATGACAGCGCGGCCACCATGGAAGAAAAAATCACCGAAAAAGCCCGCACCCAGCGCATCGTGCCCTTTGTCGAAGACCACCGAAACCTGCTGATCCTGCAACCACGGCAGGAGCTATCGCTGGAAGCCATGGCCACCGTGCAGGCGGCTCTCAAGCGCGGTATCGAAATGACCTTCCAGATTGAAGAGTCCGAGCTGGTGGCCGAACCGCTGCCCAGGCTGGATGAACGCCGTGGCCTGCTGTTTTATGAAGCCGCCGAAGGCGGAGCCGGCGTTCTGACCCGCCTGGCCAGCGAGCCGGAAAGTCTGGCCCAGGTGGCCGCCCGTGCGCTGGAACTGATGCACTTTACCCCGCCCGCCAAAGGCAGCTGGGATTACCAGCAACTGCCACAGCAGGAACAAACCGACGAGCTGGGCAATGCCAAATGCGAAGCGGGCTGTTATCAGTGCCTGCTGTCGTACTTTAACCAGCCGGATCACGACCATATCAACCGCCGTAACCAGCAGGCGCTGGAATTACTGGTGGCACTGGCCAATGCCAACGTCCAGCCGGCACACGGCACAACGCCAGCCAGCATCACAGCAACCGACAAGCACGACACAAACGATCTGCACAGCCAGTGGCTACAGGCATTGGCAGCACACCATTTGCCCATACCCGATACCCAGCAGGTTGCCGTAAACCAAGGCGCAGCCACTGCCGCAGGCCAATACAAGGCCGCCCGCGTACTGGTATTTTTAACCGCCCTGCATGCAGACATTGCCAGCAGCCTGCAAGAGCGTGGCTGGCAGGTGCTGGACTTTAGCCAACCGGCCCGCTGGCCTGAATCCTTTGCCGCGCTGGCCAGCCATATCCAAAAAAATCAGGACACACCATGAATCAGTTAGAGCACAACTACGCCCCCGGCAATCTGGTCCACGCCCGTGGCCGTGAGTGGGTGGTGCAAAACGAATCCACTGCCAACTGGCTCAAACTACGCCCGCTGGGTGGTACCGACGACGACATCGTTAGCCTGATTCCCGATCTGGAAATGGAGCCGGTGCGCTCCGCCACCTTTCCCTGGCCCGATCCACAGTATCCGGGCAACCACTCTGCTGCTTTATTGTTGCGCGATGCTCTGCGCTTGAATCTACGCACTGGTGCCGGCCCGTTCCGCTCCTTTGGCAATATCGCTGTCGAACCCCGCGCCTACCAATTGGTGCCGCTATTGATGGCTCTACGGCTGGATACCGTGCGCCTGCTGATTGCCGATGACGTGGGTATTGGTAAAACCATCGAGGCCGGTCTTATCGTGCGCGAACTGATGGATCGTGGCGAAATCAGCAAACTGGCCGTGCTCTGTCCGCCACACCTGGTCGAACAGTGGCAAAGCGAGCTGGAAAACCGCTTCAACCTGCAAAGCGTTGCGCTGACTTCATCCAGCGCCAGCCGTGTCGAACGGGAAATTCCCCATGGCGTGCGCCTGATGGACCATTACCCGATCATCGTGGTCAGCCTGGACTACATCAAAAGCGAGCGTCACCGCGAACACTTTCTGGCCAACGCCCCCGAATGCATCATCGTTGACGAAGCCCACACCTGCTCAACCTCCGGGCAGGGCAAACAACTGCGCTTTGAGCTGTTACAGCGACTGGCCGCTGATCAGCAACGCCACATTCTCATGCTGACCGCCACCCCCCACAGCGGCAACGAAGAAGCCTTTTACAACCTGATTTCGCTGCTCGACCCCAGGTTTGCCCAACTGCAACACAAAACCTCGGCCAATGACCCGCTGCGTCAGGAACTGGCTCGCCACTTCGTCCAGCGCCGCCGTCAGGACATCATCGAGTGGCAGGCCGAAACCAGCGACGGCACCGGCTTTCCCCGCCGTATGAAAACCGAAATCACCTACAGCCTCACCGGCCAGTGGGGTGCATTTTTCGATGCCGTGCAGGATTACTGCCGCGAGCTGGCCCACGAAATCGAACAACAGGAAGAAGGCCGCTCGCGCCTGATCTGGTACGCCACCCTGGCCCTGTTGCGCTGCGTCGCATCTTCGCCTGCCGCTGCCGTGCGCGCCCTCAGCAATCGTCTGGATACCCTCGAAAACGATAGCGACCTGCTGCACGATGACCGCCTGCACGACGGCGAAATGGATGACCTCACCGCCTCCGATATCGAGCCGCCCGCCCAGCTGGACAATCAGCCATTGCAAAACCTGATTGAAACCGCCAACAAACTCAGCGGCCCCAAAGGCGATCCCAAGCTGGCCGCCCTGATTCGCCACCTGCAGGATCAGCTGAACGATGGCTATCAGCCGGTAGTGTTTTGTCGTTATGTGGCCACCGCCCACTATGTGGCCGAGCACCTGCAAAAGGCCTTCCCCGATACCCGTATCGAAGCCGTAACCGGCGAGCAAACCCCGGAAGAACGCCGCTTGCGGGTTGAATCCATGGACGAGCACGAACGCCGCATTCTGGTCGCCACCGACTGCCTGTCCGAAGGCATCAACCTGCAACACCTATTTACTGCCGTGTTGCACTATGATTTGGCCTGGAACCCGACCCGTCACGAACAACGTGAAGGACGCGTTGACCGCTTTGGTCAGCAAGCCAGCGAAGTGCGCTGCACCATGCTCTACGGCCAGGACAACCCGGTGGACGGTTTTATCCTCAACGTTATCCTGCGCAAAGGCGAAGCCATCCAGAAAGAGCTGGGCGTACTGGTACCCATGCCTGAAGACGACACCCGCATCAATCAGGCGCTGGTACGCGCCGCCCTGATGCGCCGCAGCGGCGGTAGCGGGCCACAAACCATGGACCTGTTTTCCGACATTCAGGACAGCCTGCAACCCGTCGAAGCCCAATGGCAGGATGCACTGGAAAAAGCCCGCAAAAACCGCACCGTATTTGCCCAGCGCCGTATCCATCCGCACGAAGTGCTGCCCGAATGGGAAAAGCAGCAAGCCGCCCTGGGCACCCAGGCTGATGTGGAGCGTTTTATCCGCACCGCCACCGCCCGCCTGAACGCACCGCTAGAGCCAGCCCGCCACAACCGGTATCGCTTTCTGCCACAACAACTGCCGGAAGCCCTGCGCCTGCGCCTGAACGACGAAGGCATCAACAAGGAACAGCTAATCGACTTTAACGAGCTGCACCGCAGCCACCCGCTGGTTAGCGTACTGGCCGATCACCTGCTGGAAGAAAGCCTGCAAGAACAAAACCCCATAGCCGCCCGCTGCGCAGCCACCGAAACCGATGCCGTCGAAGTGGTGACCACCATTTACCTGCTGCGCTTGCGCCACAATCTGGAATACGTCCGCCGCCGCCAGCCCTACCAGCTAATGGCGGAAGAAACCCTCGCCGTGGCCGTACAGGGGCGCAGCAACCCGCAGTGGCTGACCGGCCCCGAAGTGAACGAGCTGCTGGAATGTGTGCCCACCGGCAACCTGGACAAAGCCCTGATCAGCCGCGAAGTTGGTCAGGCGCTGGAGTTTTTGCAAACTCAGCAGCAAAAACTGGAACAGCTGGCCAGCGAACGCGCCGAGCAACTACTGGCCGACCACAAGCGTGTGCGCGAAGCCGCCCGCGATGTTGGCCAATACAGTGTCAGTCCGTGTTTGCCGGTGGATGTAATGGGTGTTTATGTACTGCTGCCGGATGCGCTCTGATGACCCGTTTTGAACTGAAACGTCCTCCACATTTGAAAAAGCTAAAACGTACAAAAAAACCCTGCCGTCACTGGGAAGTCATCGGGGAGCACGAGTAACCACCATGAAACGCATCAACAAAGCCCGTAAAAGCACCTTCAACCTGCCTAGCCTCACCCTGGAAGGCGCACTCTTTTTGCCCGACCTGCTGGAAAAGGCCGCCCGTGGCGAAGCCATCCTGCAAAGTGCCGCCGACTACCAAACGCCCAAGGGGCTGCAACTGCGTGACGAATACAGCCGTGCCTTCCAGATTGCCAATGCCCAGTGGAAAGGCTTTACCAGCCACCAGCAACGCCAGGACGTGGACCCGTACGAGCTGACCTGCCAGTTTGTCCGCGAACTGCTCAAACACGCCTTCGGCTACCACACCATCCAGTACAGCAAACACATCGAACTGGACGAGCGCCGCTACCCCGTCAACCTGCAAGCCGGCAGCCTGCCCATTGTGGTTGCGCCCTTTACTGCCACGCTGGACGAAAGCCTGCCCCTGTTTGCCGTGGAAGGCAGCGGCAGCCGCAAAAAATCCGCCTTCCAGCTGGCGCAAGAGCTGCTTAACGCCAGCCCGGACCACCACTGGGCGCTGGTCACCAACGGCAGACAAATCCGTCTGCTGCACAACGCCGCCAGCCTGACCCGCCCCAGCTTTCTGGAAATCGACCTACAAGACATCCTGCAAGGCCAGCGTTTCAGCGAATTTGCCAGCGCCTGGCGCTTGCTGCACGCCAGCCGTGCCCCCAACTCCGGCCTGCCGCTGGCCGAAGGCGACACAGACCCCCAGACCATCTGGGCGCAATGGCGACAGCAAGGTCAGGAACAGGGCACCCGCGTGCGTGACGGCCTGCGCCACGGCGTCGAACAAGCCCTGATCGCCTTGGGGCAGGGTTTTCTGGAACACCCCGACAACCAAGCCCTGCGCACTGCACTGGACGACGGTAGCCTGAGCCGTGATCAATACTTCCAGCAACTGCTGCGCCTGGTTTACCGGCTGATTTTCGTCTTCACCCTGGAAGAGCGCGGCCTGCTGCACCCCCAGGATGACAGCGCCGAAGCCCTGAACGCCCGTCAGGCCTATGCCGAAGGCTATGCCCTGGCTCGCCTGCGCGAGCTGTGCCTCAAGCGCCGCGCCCACAACCGTTTTGACGACCACTGGCAAGCCATCCGCATCGTCTTTCGTGGCCTGCAACAGGGCCAGCCACTGCTGGCGCTGCCCGCGCTGGGCGGCCTGTTTGCCGCCGACCAGTGCCCGCAACTGGATCAGGCCAAACTCAGCAACCAGTATTTCCTCACCGTGATCCGTCACCTGCGCTGGGCGCAAATCGTCCAGGGCAAAACCACCACCTACAGCCCCGTGGACTACCGCAACATGGGGCCGGAAGAGCTGGGCAGCGTTTATGAAAGCCTGCTGGAGCTGGTGCCCAGCATCAGCCTGAGCGCGCGCCGCTTCGGTTTTGTCGGCCTCACCGAAGAAGGCAGTACCGCCGGCAACGCCCGCAAACTCACCGGCAGCTACTACACCCCCGACAGCCTGGTGCAAGAGCTGATCAAAAGCGCACTGGAACCGGTGATTGCCCAGCGCCTGCAAGACAACCCGGAAAATCCCGCCGCTGCGCTGCTGTCCATCCGCGTCATCGACCCCGCTTGCGGCAGCGGCCACTTTTTGCTGGCTGCCGCCCGCCGTCTGGCCGAACAACTCGCCGAGCTGCGCAGCCAGGCCAGCGGCCACGACGGTGCAGTCAGCCCGCAGGATTACCGCCACGCCCTGCGCCAAGTCGTCACCCACTGCATTTTCGGGGTGGACCGTAACCCCATGGCCATCGAATTGGCACGCATGGCGCTCTGGCTGGAAGGCTTTGAAGAAGGCCGCCCGCTGGGCTTCCTCAACCACCACCTGCAAGTGGGCGATGCCCTGCTGGGGCTAACCGACCTGAGCGTGCTGGAACAGGGCATCAGCAAGGATGCCTACAAAGCCCTCAGCGGCGACGACAAAGAAGTGTGCAAACAACTGGCCGCCAGCAACCGTCAGGCGCTCAAACAGCTGGAGACCATGCAGAAAACGCCCCAGTTCAGCCTGCCACTGGCGCAGGAAGACAGCCTCAGCAGCCTGCAACGCATCGAGTCCCTGCCACAAAACAGCCTGCAAGAAATTGCCGCCAAGGAAAGCGCCTGGCGCGAGTTTTTAGAGCAAACCCGCACCAGCCCGCTACGCAACGCCGCCGACATGCTGGTGGCTGCCTATCTGCTGCCCAAGCTGCCACACACCCAGCAGCAGATTCCCACCACCGCCAGCCTGCTGCTGGAGCTGATCAGCGATGCCGACAGCCACAACGCCCAGCATCTTGCTCAGCGGCAAGCCGCGCTGGATGCCTGCCAGCACGCCAGCGTATTTCACTGGCCGCTGGCCTTTCCGCAGGTATTTGCCCAGGGTGGTTTTGACTGTGTGCTGGGTAATCCGCCGTGGGAGCGCATCAAGCTGCAAGAAGAAGAGTTCTTTGCCAGCCGCAGCGCCGACATTGCCCAGGCCAAAAACAAGGCCGAACGCAGCCAGCGCATCCAGTGGCTCAGTGAGGGCATGCTGGCCCGCCACCTTTACCCCGAGCTGGCCCACACAGCCGACGCCGATGAAGCCGAAAAACGGCTGTATCAGGAATTTGTCAGCGCCCGCCGCACCGCCGAAGCCGCCAGCATTTTTGTACATGTGAAGGAAAACGAAGGCGGGCGCTACCCGCTGACCGGTGTGGGGGATGTAAATACCTATGCGCTGTTTGCTGAAACCATTTTGCAAATCACCAAAGCAGAACAGGGCTTTGCCGGCTTTATCGTGCCTACCGGTATTGCCACCGACGCATCCACAAAAGCCTATTTCGCCAACCTCACTCAATCGAGCAGACTAGTAAGTCTTTATGACTTTGATAACTCCGACCGCATATTTCCCGCAGTCGCAACATTGGTTAGATTCTCTCTTGTAACTATAGGTGAGTCCAAAACAGCCACGTTCGCCTTCCTCCTTAAGAAAGTTGAAGATATTAATGACAACAGGAGGCGATTTACTCTATCCCCAGAAGACTTCCGCCTCATCAACCCCAACACACTCACCTGCCCGGTATTCCGCAGTAAACGCGATGCGGAGCTGACTAAAAAGCTCTACCGTTCTGCACCCGTGCTGATGCGCGATGCCGTGATCGAAGGAGAAGGGAAACAGGCCAAGGTTTTGAAGGCCCCGCAAAATCCATGGGGAATTTCGTTTATGGCAATGTTCCACATGTCGAACGATAGCCACCTCTTTCTAACGAGCGAAGACATACACAAAGAAGAAAAAGTGGAAGTCGGCAATGCGAAACTTGACGGGTACCTTCCTCTCTACGAAGCAAAAATGATGACCCTATATGATCATCGATTTGGTAGTTATCCTTACGGGGCGACTGATGATACACGAGCACTTCCCAGACTCTCAATTGAGCAATATTCAGACCCTTTCTTTGAAGTGAACCCGAGATTTTATGTAAACTCCAGTGATGTGAAAAAACGACTTGGGGCAAGCGCAGATAATTGGTTCTTGTGCTTTCGCTCAATGAGCAATCATTCCAACGTTAGAAGATTTATATCCAGCGTATTGCCATTTTCCGCTATAGGGAATAGCTTGATTCTTGTGAGGCCAACCCCTCCCCTTTCAGGCAGAAAGATGGCATGCCTTATCGCAAATCTTGGATCAATAATAATTGATGTAATTGCACGATGGAAAGTGAGCGGAACAAACCTGAACTTATTTTTTGTCCAACAATTCCCTGTCTTGCCACCTGACTTCTATTCAGAAATGGATGAGGAGTTCATTGTAAGCAGAGTTGTTGAACTCACATATACCACTCATAGCTTAAAAAAGTTTGCGGAAGACTTGGGTTTTCAAGGAGCTCCATTTTCCTGGAGCCCATCGCGCAGGCTTCAACTTCGCGCAGAGCTAGACGCCTATTACGCTCGACTCTATGGCCTTACTCGCGAAGATCTCTGTTATATCCTTGATCCTTCTGACGTAGCCGGCGATGACTATCCCTCCGAAACATTCCGTGTACTTAAGGAGAGGGAGGTTAGCGAGTTTGGAGAATACCGTACACGAAAGCTAGTGCTGGAGGCGTGGGATAAATTAAAACTTGGGGAGCTGGCATGAAGTCAATAGAAATTGGTGAAACGGTTGTTGAGAATGTCATCCTACATCAGATTGGCAATCGCCTACGAGAAGAGCCGCTGATTCTGGCAGTTCAATGCTTCGACATCACAGAAAGCATCGCAAACCTGATACTTGGTGGCTATCTACGAGGCATCGTCAGCGATAAAAATCAGTACATGCTTACCCATGAAAGCGATATGGTGCTGAATGATGTGGCTCACCATGTATCTTCTTTCTTTTCTAGAAAAATCTCTTTCATAGAGCTTTCTAGGAACTTGGCTGCACATCTTTACGCTTCGGCGCACCATCCCAACATCGCATCAGGTGATTTATTTGTCATTTTGTTTGACAAGCTGAAACTAGATGGGAAGTACAAATCTGCCATCGGGGTTTACAAGGCGGAATCAAAACAGCAATACATTTCTACCCGTGCCAATGGCGAAAACAGGCAACTCGAAGTATCAAGCGGCATCAACCCTGACTTAATTGACAAAGGCGTTCTCATTGTTGAGGACTCTGAAATTGTTTATGCCATCGATCGCCTGAGCAGCCGCACAAAATACTGGATTGAGGATTTTCTGAAAGCGAAGCAGGTTCCCAATGAGAACACAAAAACAGCCGTTGCTGCCGGGTTGATAGAGAAGGTTCGAGACAACATCGAAAGCCCCGTGGCGAGGCAGGACTTCTGCCGAGAAGTCATTGCCTTGTGTGAAGACCGAGATGAAGTACCTAGCGATGAGATCAGGACGGTGTCAGAGAAATATGTTTCCCCCGAGATCTGGGGCACAGAGCTGGCTAGAATCACCGAACGCAAGGGGCTGGTGGATACCGGCGAAATCAATGTGCCGACCAGAAATCTTCAGACCAAGCTGAAAAAGATGTTTAACCGCATCAACCTGGGCCAGGACATTGGATTGATACTGCCGGACAACCTTTCGTTCAATAATGCAAACTTCACGGATGACGAAGAAACCATCCAAATAAGCATAACGCTGGAGAAGAAAAATGGGTGAGTTATCGAAGACATCTGGTGAGAATGGCGAGAAGATTACAGAAGAACTCCTGAAACTGATTGGGTGGAGCAATCTCCTGAAGGGTGTTAGCATTCCATGTAATAAAGCAGCACACGATAGGCAAACGCATGGCAATGATTTTGTGTTCGTCTATGATAACCCGCTTCATGACAGCCGGACTGATGTTGTTTATATCTCCTCAAAAAATGCCAAAAATGGCTACCCAAAAGGAGACCAGAGTGTCAGGACGATGTTCAAAAATCACTTATCAGAGCTTGATGAGATAGTTTCCTGCTCAAAAATAAGCTCTCAAATCAATCAAGCGATACAAGCTGTTGGTGGGCGCAAACAAAAGAAACATATAGGCCTACTCGTATGGATGCATGGAGACAGGGCAACACTGGATAAAGACATCAAACCAGCGCTAAGCAATATCCAGTTGAGCTTATCCTCAAATTGCCCCTTGTATCTTGTGGATATGGCGCGTGCCTCATTTATCAAAGAGGCGATTAGCCACTTCAAAAGTAGCACACAAGGGCAGCAATATCATTTCTATTACCCCAAGCTTGGAAATGTCATAGCAAACGCAGATGAACGATACGGCGATTTGCTGCCAATCGAGCTTTTGGCATCAGACCTTATTCCATTTCGGTTTATGCTGGGGGAAAAGCCATCTCTTTGCCTGTATGCCAAACAAGCATTCTCGGAAGAATCCTTGAAAAAGCTTTGCAGCCTAGCCTTCGACTTTGCGGATGGCTGGGTACAGGATATTTTCATAGGTCTGGAAAGCTACCACCCGGCAGACGACAAGCAAGTTAAAGATGCCGTTCTGATGGCCTTTCGGGAAAGGAAAGCAAGCATCAAGGTGTTTTGCTACAAAGAATCCGTTCTCGATCTTTTGGAGTACTGATATGGATAATCCGGCTAAGCAATTTGATTATGAACGGGCCATGCTCTGGGGAGATCGTTTAAGAGTACTACTCAATAGCGATCACATCAGTAATGGCGAAATTACTGAAACACTGAGGGAAAAGGGCATATTTATTGGTAGCGGTGAAAAGTCCGAAACCGTACCACTGTTGAGCGCCTGCCTTTTAACTCCAAATGAGTTCACGAACCTTGTCGAAAAATCATTCGTTCGTGAATCTGGAAAGAAATACTCATCTAGCAAGTTTAAACTGACAGCCTCAGATTCCGATTGGAAAACGGAAATTCAAAATAATTTTGAATCGGTGATAGAGGGTATCAAGCTAGGGGATGATCGGGAGTTTGCTTCTGAACCAGCTCTCTCGGTTGATCCCGACGGAAACGTAAGAATCACATACTCCGTACGAGTGCTCGACTTCAGCAAGGACTGGATAAACCGAGAAATCACTTACCCAGGCGAAGTTCTTCTTAAGCAAGCCGATAATGACTTGGAAATTGAAGTCAACAAATCCAGAACATCACAAGACACCAATAAGCTCAATGATGCTATCACCGGCGCTATCGGAAAATTCTATAAATCAAAAGGCATTACCACGGATGAAAAGCCAGAGTCAATTTTGTTTGATGATTTCACGAACAATGAGCGGATCAGATTTTTTCTGCAATTGACATCTGTCAATACAGCCGAGTTCTCCTTCAAAGAGATTGGAAACTTCGAAATTATTCGAGATCAAGAGGCAGGGGCGCTACCAAAAGAGGAGAGAATTGAGTGGATGGATGGGCATGTCAACAAGGTACAAATAAAAGGAAGTGATCTTGGAAAAATCTTTCTTCTCAAGGAGGAAAGCTATTATCAGTACTACTATCTGATAAAAATGACGGCTACCTATGCCTTCAAATTCGGTGCAAGCGCTGGCGACTGCGGCATTGAATTTGCTTTTTCTGGAAAAACGTCAAGAGACGATAATTACTCTGGGACGGTCTTTGACTTCAGCATTGAGCGACTCCCGCGCGTGGAGGAAGGAAGCAAGATTCGGGTCAGAAAGGATATTATCCAAAGAACACAAGCAGCAATAGATGCGGCTTTCAAGCATGTTAAGTCACCTGCTGTTACCGACTTGGAAGGAGAGTAGTGCCGTATGTTGACTCATCTTAAGCTGGAGAACTTCAAGATCTGGCGCAGCACGGGGCCTGTGCGACTTGCTCCGATTACTCTGCTGCTGGGCACTAATTCATCGGGAAAGTCCAGCCTGATCCAAAGCCTGCTGCTTATCCGACAGACCGGAACGAGCAACGCGCCAAGCTGGTACGCGCCGGTTTTGTGCAAAGCATCGAAGAACACTGGAGCCGTCGCCCGCTGGAGTGGAACCGGGTGGACTGGGAGAAGAATCAGGGCATATTGGAGTAACAATGAGCATCCCCTTCACCGATCGTGAACTAACCCGCGCCTGGCGCCAGCTGCGGCAAACAGCCTTGCCGCTGGCAAATCAAGGCCGCAACAATGCGCACCGGCTGCTGTTGTTTTACGCGGTGGAGTGTGGGCTAAAAGCTGTCTGGCTGAAACGTAAAAATCAGACGCTTTTTACCAAAGAAGACATCCAGCAAACGGGGCACGACCTGTCCAGAACGCTGGATCAGCTCAAGGCTGGAAAAGGGTTAAGCTTGCCCCAGCACGTTCAGCTGCCGGCAGTGAAAGATACGCACAATCAGACAATTCCACGTAATGGCGGCGCAGATATTCTGCACCAGGCCTGGCGTTATGGCGGAATGTGCCAGTTGCCAAACGATACCGCCTGCGAACAACAGTTGGAGCAGGTTATGGAATGGATCAACGGAGAGCTGCAATGAATACACCCCATTATTCGTCCATGCGTTTGCTGACCTGGCTGGACGTTGAGCGCAGCCTCAAGCAAGTCACCCACCTGTGGAACCAGATGCCGGTGGGCGTTGTGGCCGTGGACTGCTTTGCTTCCGGCATGGATGTTTACTACAGCGCTGACGAGGCGGTGGTGGATGACTGGCTGCAAGGGGTTTTTGGCCGCCTGTACAGCAAAGAACAACGGGACATCCAGCTAAAAATCGGCAGCAGTCGCTATCCGGTTACCCTGATTCAGGATGATGCCATGCAGCCCGCACCGGCGGCTGGTTATCCGCTGTGGAAGGATGTGGTTTATCTAGCCGGTATTGATTCGCAGGAAGACGCAGACAATCAGATAGCCGAACCTGACGCTAGCAGCTATGCAGGTACTAACAAGATAGCGCCCGAGAGCCTGAAAACCGGGCCGGATTTGGTGTCTTTCCATTCGTTTAAAGGTGGCGTTGGGCGCACCAGCGCCCTGATGACCTATGTGGCAGCCTGTTTTGCCGAACCCACCAGCGGCCCCAAGAAGATTTTGGTGATTGATGCCGACCTGGAAGCGCCCGGCGTTAGCTTCTGGCTGGAAACCTCCAACAAGCCTGATGTGTCCTTTGTGCAGTTACTGGAGGCCTTGCACTATCCGCCAACCGGCGTAGACGATGTGCTGGACTATTTTGCCAACGAATTGAAAAAGACTTCTTATAGCGTTAGCGGGCTGGAGCGCGAGGTGTTTGTGTTGCCTGCGGCGCTGCACTTGAGTGAAATTCAGGACATGCCGGTTGCGCCCGAGCATCTGGCACGCAACCCGGCCAATCCCTGGCAGCTGACGGATCATTTGCATGCGCTGGGCCAACGCTTGGGTGTGGATGCCGTGTTTATCGACCTGCGTGCCGGCTTGAGCGAGCTGGCCAGCCCGCTGTTGTTTGACCCGCGAATTGACCATTTTTTTGTGACCACGGTTGCGCCCCAGTCGGTGTTTGGCATGGCCGAGGTTTTGCGCCGCCTGTATGCCTATAACAGTCGGCTGGATGAAACCATGCAGGAGCGGGCGCGACCTACCGTAATACTGAGTTTGCTGACCGACGAGTTGCGCAAGATGGAGCATTACCAGAATGCACGCGAACTGCTGGGTGCGGCCTATCCCACATCTGACCCCTTGGTACAGCAAATTCAGTGGCTGGAGGCCGATTTCAATAACAGCCTGATGTCGATCGGCTCGCTGGAAGAAGCACTGCGCCGCCTGAAAGAGTCCACTCCACTGTTTGCTGATGCCATGGACTGGGCGCAGGCGCTGTATGCGGTGCAGACCGCCTTGCCGCTTGATAGCACAAAACCTCACGCACTGGAGGGTCCAAACCGTCAGCAACTGGCTAACGAGTTGCACGAGGTGTGTAAAAAAGCGGCCTTTGCCGAGGGCTCGGATCTGGGACACCTCTTGGCGATTGAACCATTACTTAATTTGGGCAAGCACTTTGCCAAAGAACTGCCCGCCACTTTGATGATTGGCGCCAAAGGCGCAGGCAAGACATTTACCTTTCGCCAGTTGGTACACAGCGAAAACTGGCCGGCGTTTCTGGCCAAGCTGGGTTTTGAACCTGCCGATACGCTGGATGCCTCTGTTTTTCCGGTGTTGTGGTCTACCAATATCGGCCATGACTCGGATGGGGAAATCCGCATGGCTCAAGCTCATGCCTTGCAGGAACTGAGCCTGCCTGATAGCGACCTGTTTGCTGCCAGCCATCTTGACAGGCAAATCAAGACAAAGCTGCAGACTCCGCCTTCCCATTGGGATGACTTCTGGGACGAGGTAATAACCCGTCAGTTTGGCGTGCAATCGGGTGGACTGGATGCGCTGAACAATCTGCTACGCGCCCAAAATAAACGCCTGGTGCTGGCCTTTGACGGTATCGAGGATGCTTTCACTGAAGCCGGCAAGGAGCCGGCCAATGCAGCCATTGAATCTTTGCTGAAACTGCCTAACCGCATCAAGGAACTGGCCGATTCACACCTGGGTGTAATCGTGTTTGTACGGGTGGACTATGTGCAGGATGTCGTCAGGCAAAACTTTGCCCAGATGCTGAGCCGCTATGAGCCGTTCCGCCTGCACTGGAACGCAGAAAGCTTTTTGCGGCTGGCTTACATGCTGAGCTGCCAGACTGGCCTGTATCAGCAACACAAACCGGCAGAAGCCCTTGGCCTTGAAGAGCTCAAACGTGAGCTGGAACGCCTTTGGGGTAAAAAGCTCGGCTCGGAAAAATCCAAGGAAGCCCTCTCGGCACGCTGGGTGTATGCAGCGCTGTGCGACCTGAAGGGCAACGTGCAAGCGCGTGACCTGGTGCGTTTTTTGAAGTTTGCTGCTGAAATTGAAAAAGGTCGCACAGGGCAAAGCTGGAATGACCGGTTGCTTGCACCTGAGTCCATGCGTAAAGCCATCAGCTTTTGTAGCAGTGAAAAGGTTGACGAAGCCAAGGCGGAAATTAGTGTGCTGCGTAACTGGGTTGACGACATGGAGGCTCAATCGCTACGTAACATCAAGGTTCCATTCAGCGCCGAACAAGTAGGGCTCGACTCAAAAGCGCTGAAATCCCTGAAAGACCTGGGCGTAATTTACGAAGACATGGACAGCAAACACGCTGATGATCGCCTGTATGTGCCTGAAATTTACCGTTATGGGCTGGGCTTTGAAACGTCTGCCACCGGGCGACCACGCACCCAAGCGCTACTTAAGAAAAATATCGGCACCATCCCGCTGTAACCAGGAGCTTTGATTGTGAATCCGCTAGACGCCACCCTGATCGCCAAAGCCGGTTACGACAACGGCTTTGAAAACGCTGTTGAGCAGGCTGGGCAGGCAGTAATGCTCAGCTCGGCGCGGCATGCGTCCAGCCTGCGTATCGCGAGCGAGTCGGGCGGCTATCAGGTTGAGGTACTGCAGGGTACACGGGCGCTGCGGCATGAGCTTGAGCGGGAGTTTGCTGGGGGCGTGCCGCAGGAAACTTTTCAGTGCGCGGATGAATCCCGTCTGCATGCGTTTTTAAGCCGCGCTGCTGCGCTGTCTCGCTCGTTACCCAGCCAGGCGGCAGATGACTACCAAAACGAACTGGCGGCCGAGCTTGAGCAGCTGCCACAGCATTTACATGGCACCGAGGTTGAGCGTCTGGTGCGCCAGCGTATTGGCCAGGACAGATACCGCAATGCCATGCTGGATTACTGGGACGGTGCCTGTGCAGTGACCGGCATCCGTATTCCCGAGCTGTTGCGTGCCAGTCACGCCAAGCCTTGGGCAGAGTGCGCCAGCGATGCCGAGCGACTCGATGTGTTCAACGGCTTTTTGCTGACGGCGCATCTGGACGCATTGTTTGACCGCTTTCTGATCAGCTTTGACGCACAAGGCAAAATCATGTTTGCCAATGCCCTGGAGGCTGTGCAGCTGCAGACTATTGGAGTGACGACCGAACTGAATCTGCGCCGTATCGAGCCACGGCATGAGCCGTATTTGCAGTGGCACAGAAAGCAGTTGGGCAGCCGTCTTTGAGTGCAGTTCAGCGCTTTGGGATCCTGTTGATCAGGAAAAGCTTTAAGGTCATTTTCGGGGGATCTGGAGTACCTGATGTGGGGGGCACACAGGCGTCACAGAACTGTCACAGAGAGTTTTCGAGAAGTCAGAAACAAAAAAGGCGAATCAGTAAGTCACTGATTCGCCTTTGTTTTGTCTGGTTGCGGGAGCAGGATTTGGTTATGAGACGGATAAATCTACGACATATTAAATGTCGCTAATTTACTTAAAATAGCCTCCTAGGCTAGAATAGTGGCTAACTTTTCCTTCACGGCGATCGCCCTTTAGGCCACTCTATGCCCCCTGTTCTCCAATCAAAATGGCACAGCGACGATTCTGCTGATGTTCAAAATACGACCTTAAGGCCGGGGTCAGCCTTTGCCGAGATCTATCAGTGGGCAGTCGAGCACAATCACCAGCTCGCCTTCGAGGTGGGTTACCACATACTCGGACTCAATCCGGCGTTGGTGGGTATCGGTAATCTGGTCAGTGAGCTTTCGCACCCAGAATCACTTTTCATTTCCAGTCAGTGGCAGGGCAATCCGGTTGCAGAGCTCCTGATCAGGTTTTCAGCAGCAGTTAAAAACACCCCGCGCATCGACAACCTTTACGGAGCACTTTTGCACCGGGGAGGGGCCAGGCAAAACCGCCAGCTCTATGAGGGTTACAAGGACAAGACTTTTTTACTGACACTGCTGACACACCCACTGTCAGATATCGGTGATCCGGATATTTATATCGAACGGCGACGCCTGCGTATCTGGCTGGTCATTCACGCAGCTACGCGGCTAATGGAGCATCGAGTACCGGCTGAGCGTTCGATCAGCGCAGTTGCGCGTTTTATGGTCCTTGATTCAGATGATGCAAATTGGGGCGTAATTGATGCTCTGCTACGTCAGGCTATCCGCCAGCTGGCTGGGCACGACAACACATTTGAGCGATACACCTCAGCACTGGCCAACTCTGCTGCCGCCCTGAAAGAAGATCCCGGGTTTGGTAGTCGAGGGCATCAAAGTTTTCTAAACGCAGTGATGCGAATTGCCGAGGGAGAGGCGGTACCCACCTCGGATAACACCGTCTATATCCCGATTCCGGTTGTGGTCAGACAGCACACCTCCAGAAGGCTGCCTGTCTTGCCCAGTGAGAACCCGCAAACTGATGAGGCTCAACCGGTCGTTCTGGAAGCTGTACTGGAAAAAACCAATGACGAGTCCAGACACTTCTATGTAGTTGATGCGGACCCCCTCGCCAGCCCCGCCGAGCAAACTCTCAGCTCCGGCAGCATCTACATGCAAACCATGGAAATGTCCCACTGTCTGCCGTGGTCATGGGAGCAAATCTTGCCGGCGGAAGTGGATGCACTGCAGGCATGGCTGAACGAGTCGCTTCAGGCTCCGGAGCTGCTGACCCGACTGGGCGCATCCTGTGTCTGGCTGGCCATGCAGTTGGGACGTTCACTGTTTTTGGTTGAGCGGTTGCTGATCGAGCCGGATGCTGCCAGTGAGGAATGGGCTTTTACAGCTGATTTTAAGAAGATCACACGCACCGCGCCGAGACGCGGCAGTCATTGGCGGCCAGACGGCACGCAGGAAAAAGAAAAAGTTGCGACTTTTGCCAATGATCTAACTCTCGTTGTTCCAGCACACATTCGCAAAACCCTGCTGGAAGCCGCTCAAGCCGCACAAACTACACCTGAGTCTGTAGGTCAGGTTTGGCGTGCAAACAGTTCTGAAAGGCTCGACGTATGGTTTGGCGGGCAGGCCCGTGCACACTTTCCCAGACTGACCAGCGCCAAGCTGGCCAGCTATCAACGGCAACGCCTGTTCGACTGCTCCGGGCAGTTTAATTTTTCACGGCTACTGACTTCCCATCCAGACAGTGCGTTGCCAGGCTCTTGCAGTTACTCGACCTGGGATCTGCAAGCCATCTCCGATGGGCTACAACCAGAAGTCGAGGTGCTGGCAGATGAGCCG